>OHHI01000121.1_pt1 | contig 62495 bp, 59 predicted proteins | sample 1568001 | NCBI WGS metagenome assembly OHHI01 (sample SAMEA3879506, study PRJEB24766) | human gut metagenome | biome: human-associated habitat; feature: feces | place: USA | collected 1985/1987
GCCGCTGGGCAGATGTTTTTTCTTTAGATACATGATAAGAGGAATTTTTGAAGATGCGTTCATCAACAAACTGACCGACGGCGAGGGTGTCAACGTGATCTTTGAGGCCGCAGGCGTTCCCGCACTGCTGGCACATGCAACCAGCCAGCTTTCTCCCGCAGGCCGTCTGGTGGCTATGACCTTTGGCAAGGAGCCGATCCCCGTGAACTTCAAGGAGATCAATGCAAAGGAACTGACCATTCTGGGGACCCGTCATCAGTACCAGAAGTTCCCCGAGGTGGTCAAGATCCTGCCTGACCACCTGAAAGAGGTCGATGAGATCACCACGCATGTGTTCAAGGCAGAGGACTTCCAGAAGGCATTCGATACCCTTGCAGACCGCAACAGCGGCGCTGGCAAGGTGGTGCTGACCTTCGCCTGAGAGCAAGTGCCCCTTACATTATAAAAAGAGAAACAAAAAGGAGCTGCCGCACAGTGTTTGTGCGGCGGCTCTTTTTTTGCCTGCGGAGGACTTGACAAGAATGATATAAAGTGATATGATTTTGATATCACAAAGAAACGCTTCCGCACCCTGTGAAGGAGGGAACTGTTATGGAAGAGAAAATTCTGCAGACCAAAAAGAACGGCATGGTCATGCTGCTGCTCACCCTGCTGGGCTATGCTGTTACCGTCCTGCTGTTTTTCTACAGCATCATTCTGCTGGACGAAAGCCTGTTTCCGGGCATCCTGCTCACGATCCTGTCCATCGCATACTGGGTGGCGGGCATCTTCCTGCTCTGCGGCCTGAAGGTGTTAAAGCCCCAGGAAGCACTGGTGCTCACTCTGTTCGGCGATTACATCGGCACCCTGAAGGGACAGGGGTTTTACTGGGTAAACCCCTTCTGCACCGCGGTGAACCCGGCAGCTGGCACCAAACTGAGCCAGAGCGGCGATGTGAACAGCGGCGAAACCGGCATGGCGGCCCTGCTTAAGGCAGGTAACAGCAGTTCCCAGACCGCAGAATCGACCAGCAAGAAGATCTCGCTCAAAATGATGACCCTCAACAACTCCCGCCAGAAGATCAACGATTGTCTGGGCAACCCGGTGGAGATCGGCATTGCGGTCATCTGGCGCGTGACCGATACCGCAAAGGCCGTATTCAATGTGGACAACTACAAGGAGTACCTCTCCCTGCAGTGCGACAGCGCTCTGCGCAATGTGGTGCGCATTTACCCCTATGATGTGGCTCCCAATGTGGACACCACCGGCGACGGCGTAGCCGATGAGGGCAGTCTGCGCGGCTCCTCGGAGGTGGTAGCCGCCCGCATCCGGGACGAGATCCAGAAGAATGTAGCCGAGGCCGGCATCGATGTAGTGGAAGCCCGCATCACCTATCTGGCCTATGCGCCGGAGATTGCGGCCGTGATGCTGCAGCGCCAGCAGGCAAGCGCCATCATCGATGCCCGCAAGATGATCGTGGACGGTGCTGTGGGCATGGTGGAAATGGCCCTTGAACGCCTGAATGAGAACAAGGTAGTGGAGCTGGACGACGAGCGCAAGGCGGCAATGGTCTCCAACCTGCTGGTGGTGCTGTGCGGCAACCGTGATGCCCAGCCCATCGTGAACAGCGGCAGCCTGTACTGATGGCAGAACCAAAAAAGCAGGTGCCCCTGCGCCTGAACGCGAAGCTCTACGATGCCCTTGCCGCCTGGGCCGAAGATGACTTCCGCTCGGTGAACGGGCAGATCGAATATCTGCTGACGGAGTGCGTGCGGCAGCGCAAAAAGAACGGCAAGTATGTCTCGGACCAGATCGATGTGCCGCCTGAACTGGATATCAAATAAAATACCAATTGGCCCCGGCTGTGCGGATGAACTCTGCATGGCCGGGGTTTGTGTTTATCTGTGGCTCCCTAAAGGCTGAAAATGCGAAATTTCCTGCCGGAAAATAACGAAAATACATTGACAGTTGCACACCTGTGACGATATAATAGACCAAGGAATATCTTTCTGTGGCAATGGAAAGACCTTCCCGCAGAAAACTATATTCCGAAGAAAAGAGGGAAGCTTACCCGCTTGAACAGACAAAAACAACATCGTGGTGCCGCTGCTGCGCTGGCTGTGCTGGTGCTGGCAGCTGTACTGTTTTTTGTGGGCGGAAGCTGGCTGGAAAAGCGCAGCCAAAAGCCGGAGACCCGGACGGAGCTGCCGCAGGAGACCGCTGAGACCATGGAAGTGGACGGCGTGACCTACCGCAGGCGCACAGATCTGACCACCATCCTTGTTATGGGCATCGACCATGACAGCGAGGTGGAAGCAGAAGGCTCTTATCAGGGCGGTCAGGCGGATTTTCAGCGGCTCATTGTGATAGACAGCAAAGACAAGACGGTCCGTCAGCTCAAGATCGACCGCGACACCATGGCAGAGGTGACGGTGCTTGGCATGCTGGGCAATCCGGTGGGCACCACTCAGATGCAGATCAGCCTTGCCCATGGCTTTGGCGATGGTAAGGAGGAAAGCTGCGGCTATGCCCGTGATGCGGTGTCCCGCCTGCTGCAGGGGGAAAACATTGATTTCTATCTGGCTATGAGTCTGGACGGCATCTCGGTGCTGAACGACCTTGCAGGCGGTGTGACCGTGACGCTGGAGGATGATTTCTCCGCAGCAGACCCGGCCATGACCAAGGGAGCTACCCTGACGCTGCAGGGCGATCAGGCTGAGACTTTTGTGCGCAGGCGCATGGATATTGGCGAAGGCACCAACGAAGCCCGCATGGTGCGGCAGGAAGAGTATCTTGCACAGCTTTCCGCACAGCTGGAAAGCAGGGTGCAGCAGGATCAGCAGTTCACCGCACAGGTGTACGATGCGCTGCAGCCTTATCTGGTCACCGACCTTGCAAAGGGCCGACTGGTGAACGAGGTGTGGGCCGCAAAGGACGATACTGTGGAACCTGCCATTGCACTGGAAGGCGAACACAAGGTGGCAGAGGACGGATTCACCGAGTTCTATCCGACCGAAGCTTCCATCCAGAAAGCGGTTCTGACGCTGTTCTGGGAGCCTGTTGAAGAATGATGTAAATGTTGAAAAGCATTTGCGATAGAAAGCAGCATCTTGGGGAGTGCGGCTTGAAGTGAAAGGAGATCTTCATTATGAAGAAAGTTATCAGCGCTGTTCTGACCGCTGCTATGGTCGTGGGCATGGGTGTGTCTGTTCTGGCAGCAACGCCCAGCAAGACTGTGGCAGATGAGGTCAAGGCCAGCGGTTCTGCTACCGTCACCGGTGTTCTGGGCATTGTCAGCGATGTGAAGGTCACTGCCAAGGAGGATACCGCTCAGGTCGAGGAAGTCCTGCAGGACATCACTTCTGATGCAGACCTGCAGAAGGCTGCGGGCGCTTCGAAAGAAAAGAAGACGACTATAGATGTTACTGTAACGCAGGCCTTTGAGATGCAGACCTCTAACCTGCTCGACGCTGCAAATGTTAAGCTGACCATTGAGTCCAAGGTCATTGAGGCTGCTTACGAGGACAACGAGCAAGTTACCGTTCTGGTGGCTGTGCCCAAGACGAAGGCAGACGGCACTGTGACCTATACCTACTATACTGTGCCCGGTAAGGTCGTGGATGGCAAGATCGTGGTGAACCTGAAGGGCCGTCAGGTCAAGCTCTATGGCTCCAACTTCATTCTGGTGGCCGTGAAGACCATTGAGGGCTAAGAACTAGAAATGTTCTGCGGTGCTCCCTGATGAAAAAGGGAACGCCGCATTTTTGGCGTATAGGATTCAGAGAAATAGAGGAAAGGGCACAACGCCCGGGCCGCATGGGCGGCAGTATTATAAGGTTATAAGGAGTGAAATCGTGCAGCAAGATACTTTTATGAAGGAGCGCACAGCTTTAGCGGTACAGCCGGAACAGGGAGAAGATACCATTGATCTGCTGGAACTGTTCATGGGCCTGCTGGCCCACTGGACGCTCATTGCAGCCACGGCTGTGGTGGGTGCCGTACTGATGGCGCTTTATACGTTTTTTCTGGTAACGCCGATGTACAAGGCAACGGCCACCATTTATGTGGTCAGCCGCAATGATTCGGTGCTGAACTTCTCCGATCTGCAGGTCGGCAGCGAGCTGACCAGCGATTACATCAAGGTCTTTGAAATGTGGGAAGTCCACGAAAAGGTCATCAGCAACCTGGATCTGGATTACACCTACACCGATATGGCCAGTATGCTGTCTGTCACCAACACCAGCGACACCCGTATGCTGGATATCACGGTCACGAACCCGGACCCGGAAGAAGCAGCAGCGATCGCAAACGAGTATGCGGATGTGGGCGCAAAGTACATCTCGGAAAAGATGAAGACGGACGAGCCCACCCTGATGTCTTCTGCGCGTGTGCCGGAGAACCCGTTCAGTCCCAACAAGGCCAAGAACATCCTGCTGGGCTTTGTAGTGGGCTTTGTGCTGGCCTGCGCCGTGGTGGTGCTGCGGACCATGCTGGACGATACCTACAAGTCTGCCGATGATATCCGCAAGTATACCGGCATGGTCGTGCTGGCATCGATCCCGCTGGCCGATGCTGGCGAACAGCCGAAAGAGAAAAGCGAGTTCAAGCGCCGCACCAAGCGGTTTGCCAATGATGTCCGCCGCCGTGTGGGTGGCAGCTCTGGGAGGAAAGCATGAAACAGCTGAAGATCACAAAATTTCCGGCTCTGGATTATGCGGGAAATGAAGCCTTTAATACCCTGAGCACCAACCTCTCCTTTGCAGGTGCGAGTGTCAAAAAGATCATGATCACCAGCTGCCATGCTGCAGAGGGCAAGAGCTATCTGTCCATGAACCTGATGCGCACGCTGGCACAGCGCGGCATCAAGGTGGCGCTGGTGGACGCAGACCTGCGCCGCAGCTTGGTCAACAGTGACTACGGCCTGAAATATGAGGATGGCCGCAGCGACGGTAAGGGCCTCTCCCATTTTCTGGCCGGTATGGTGGGCATGGATGAGGTGATCTACCAGACCGATATCCCCAACGCGATCATGGTGCCGGTGGGCCGCGATGTGCCCAACCCGCTGGCGCTGCTGACCAACAGCCATTTTGCCGAACTGCTGGATATGCTGGCCAGAATGGCAGATTACGTCATTGTGGACGCACCCCCGGTGGGCGTGGTCATCGATGCGGCGGAGATCGCCAAGGCATGTGACGGCACCCTGATCGCAGTGCACTACAACGATGTGAGCCGTCAGGAGCTGCTGGACGTGAAGCAGCAGATCGAGCAGACCGGCTGCCCCATTCTGGGCACCGTGCTCAATCAGGTGGACTACGACAACTATATGGGCCGCAAGTACTACAAATCCTACTCAAAGTATGGAAAGTACGGTTATTACAGAAAGTATTACAAACGGAGCCACGAAGCGGAAAAGAAATGAGCGGCTTTACGGATTATCATGCGCACTTCGTCTACGGCGTGGACGATGGTGCGCAGACCAGAGAAGAAATGTATGCCATGCTGGATGCAGCGGCAGCAGACGGTGTGCGGCACCTGTTTGCTACCTCGCACAGTACGCCGGGCATGGAACGCTTCCCGCAGGAAGTCTATGACCGGCATCTGGCGCTGGCCCGCGCATACTGCACACAAAAAGGCTACGACCTGAAGCTGGAGCACGGCTCTGAGTTGCTGTATACCCCTGCGACGGGATATGCGGCAGTCCAGCGCCAGCTGCTGACCTTGGGAGATACCGGCTGGGTGCTGCTGGAATTTGTGCCGAACATAACGGCAAAGGAGCTGGAAACGGCCCTGCGGGAGATCACGGGTGCGGGTTACCGCATTCTGGTGGCCCACATTGAGCGGTATCCCTGCCTTGCGCAGCACGGCCTGCTGGCCCGCCTGCATGAGCAGTACCGGCTGCGCTGCCAGATCAACTGCTCGGCTGTGCTGGACAGCGGCTTCTGGCAGTGGATGCGGCTGGAGCACTGGGTCAAGGCGGGGCTTGTGGATGCAATCTCTTCGGATGCACACAACTGCACCTCGCGCCCGACCCGGATGCGGCAGGCGTATGAGCGGCTCTGCACCCGTGTGGGACAAACGACAGCACAAAAACTGACCGGACTGGATGGCACAGAGTATCTTGTATAGTTGCTTTGACTGCCGGAAATGAAAATGGGAAAGACGCCTCTTTCAGCCAGCTGCTTCGTGAGGAAACGGATGGGAAAGGAACGTCCTTTTGTAAAGAAGTGTGGAGCTTCTGGCTTTTTGTGCAAAAAAACTTGCGAATCAAAGGACAAAGTGTTAAACTGAAACAGGGAACATGTATGGTAAACTTGCGGGGGTGTACGAATGAAGTACTGGTCGTCGATGATGGACAGCTTGCAATCAACTCGCTGATCCGCATCCTGTGCCGCGTTGCACCCGACTGTGACTATATCAGCGCCATGACGACCGAGGATGCACTGAGCTGGATGCGTCAGGGGCCGATGGACGCGGCTTTCCTCAATCTGGAAATGCCCGGCATGAACGGGCTTGCTTTGACGCGCATGATCCAGAAGCTGCAGCCGCGCTGCAACATCATTGTGGTAACAGAGCACCCAGAGTATGCGCTGGAAGCGCTGCAGATCTTCGTGAGCGGCTTTTTACTCAAGCCTGCAAACGAGGCAGATGTGCGCAATGTGCTGGAGCATCTGCGCTACCCGCCGGAGAATGCCCCTGTCGGCATCAAGATCCAGTGCTTTGGCAATTTTGAGATCTTCGTGGGCGGGCGCGCTTTGGCCTTCAAGCGCAGCAAGAGCAAGGAGCTGCTGGCCTATCTGGTGGATCGCAATGGTGCCACCTGCACCAACGGCGAAATGCTGGCCGTGCTGTGGGAGGATAAGCCCGACACCGCATCGCTGCACAGCCATCTCCGCAATCTGATCTTTGACCTGAGCCATACGCTGGAGGATGCAGGTGTTACCGGTCTGCTCATCCGCGGCCGCAGCACACTGGCGCTTGACACCAGCAAGGTGGATTGTGATTATTACAATTTCCTGCGGGGCAGCCGCTCGGCCACCAATTCCTATCGCGGCGAGTATATGACCCAGTATTCTTGGGCAGAGGTGACCCGTTCAGCACTGCGCCAGCAGGCAAATGTGCAGAAAACAGCCTCGATCCCCAGTTACTATGTGCCGCCTACCGGCTTTTAAACCAGAAAAAACAAGAACACCTCAGAAAATCGCTCGATTTTCTGAGGTGTTTTTTCTTGACATGAAAATACCCCAAGAGTACTCAGAGTTTTGTTTTTACTCTGTCTACTCTAGGGGTAGCATATCAAAAGTAAAGGGGCTTTGTGTGCAATTATTTACTGCTGCGCAAAAATTTTGATCTCATCCTTATCCATAAAGGCGGCACCGGAAAAACCGGAAGCTTCCAGCTGGCCCAACTGTTTGCCCAGCTTCTTGGCCTGCTGCAGAACGGTGACATTGTAGCTGCTGCGCAGGTCTGCAGCCTTGGCAAGAACGGCGGTGAAGTCGGCATCCTTGCCGTACAGCAGGGCGATCTTCTGCTTTGCGCCGGGGATCTGGTAGCCCTGCTCCAGCAGGATGCCACACACCCGCTCGAAGCCGATGGAGAAGCCCACGGCGGGCACCTGAGTGCCCAGGAACTTGCCCACCATGTTGTCGTAGCGGCCGCCGCCGGCCACGGCACCGCTGAACTGCGGGCAGGTGATCTCAAACACCATGCCAGTGTAGTAGCCCTGACCGCGCACCAGACTGGGGCAGTAGGCTACCTGATAGCGGCCTGCAGCCATGGCGTTGGCGGTAGCAAGGACATACTTGAGGTCGTCGGCAATGGCGGGGTCTGCGCAGCGGGCAGCCACGGCATCCAGCGTGACTTCGCCTGCGGCAATGAAGTCGGCCAGTGCGTTGATGGCATTTTCCGGCAGCTGCTTTTCGGTCAGCTCAGCCTTCACACCATCGGCACCGATCTTGTCCATCTTATCAAAGGTGATGCAGACGGAATCCAGCGTATCAGCGGAAAAACCCATGCTCTCCAGCATCCCGCGCAGGATGCGGCGGTCATTGATGTTGACGGTGAAGCCGGTGAAGCCGATGTTCAGCAGGGCACGGGTGGTCACGTCGATCAGTTCCACCTCGGCATTGGGGGAAGAATCGCCCAGAATGTCGATATCGCACTGTACGAACTCGCGCAGACGGCCCTTCTGCGGGCGCTCGGCGCGGAACACACGGTCGGTCTGGATCACCTTGAAGGGGCTGGGCAGCTTATCCTTGTTGGCGGCATAGTAGCGGCTCAGCGGCAGGGTCAGGTCATAGCGCAGGCCCATATCGGAAAGCTGCTTGGGGTCGCCGGTGTTCAGGGCGGCGGTGAGCTTATCGCCGCGCTTGAGCACCTTGAAGATCAGGTTCAAGTTGTCGCCGCCGTCGGACTTGTCCAGATTTTCCATATCCTCCAGCATGGGGGTGGAAATGCGCTCGAAGCCGGACGCGCGGTAGGTCTCCAGAATTTTGCCCTGAATGTAATCGCGCAGGGTCTGCTCAGCGGGCAGCAGGTCGCGCATGCCCTTCAATGCCTGTGTTTTCATAAGATGGTTCCTCTCTATATAAATCAATGTAAATACTTTTACCTTATTCATTATAAAGAAATCTGCCGTTTTGTCAATTGAAATGGGCACACTGTAAAGGAAAAACCATTCGGAGGACAGACGATGAAACAGCAATTTACAGCAAAACATCCGTGGACCATCCTTGCGGCGGGCGCAGCCATTCAGGTGCTCACGGGCATCCCGGCGGCGTGGGGCGTATTCCAGCAGCCGGTCATGGACGAGTATGGCCTGAGCGAGCAGGGGGCAGGCTATGCCTTCGGCATCCTCATTGCGGCGTTCGGCGTGGGGTGCGTCCTCGGCGGCTTTCTGCAGGACAGCCGAGGCCCGCGGTGTGCGGCTCTGTGGGGAACAGCACTGCTGTGCGGCGGATTTTTTGCAGCGGCTATCCTGCCGGGCGGCAGTGCGGGCAGCTTTTTTCTGGCATTCAGTATCCCGGCGGGGCTGGGCACGGCGTTTCTGTACCCATCCATCCAATCCTGCGCACAGAAGTGGTATGCCGGGCGCAAGGGCCTTGCCACCGGCGTGATCGGCGGGGCGGTGGGCCTTTCCGGTGCGTTCCTCACCGTGTTCGTGCGCACGGCGGTCAGCGGCTTTGGGATCGTGCAGGGCATCCGGGGCGCGTTCTGGGCGCTAGGGGCCATAACGCTGCCCGTCTGCCTTGCGGGCAGTCTGCTGCTGCAGGACCCGCCGGAAAGCAGACAAAACCAGCAGGGGAGCGGCAAAAATGAGATCGACCTTTCCCCGTGGCAGATGCTGAAAACAAAGCAGTACTGGCTGTGCGCAGGCGCGGTGTGTTTTTCCACCCCGGCGGTGCTTCTATTCAGTCCCATCATCCTGAAGCTGGGCGTGGAGCGGGGGCTGGACGAAAGCGCTGCATTGTGGAGCGTGGTGCTGGGCAGCGTGGGCAGTGCGGCGGGCCGCCTGCTGATGCCCATGCTCAGCGATAAAATTGGCCGCAGGCCCACCGATCTGCTGCTGTTTGCGGTGTCGCTGGGGCTTTCGGCAGGGTTTGCGTTTGCGCAGGGCTGGTGGGTGATCGCCTGTTATGCGGGGCTTACCTTCTGCTATTCCGGCCTTGCAGCAGTGCTGCCCGCCCTTTCCACCGATCTGTTCGGCCTGCCGCACGCAGGGGTGAACTACGGTTTTCTGGCACTGGGGCAGAGCGTGGGCAGTCTGGCCTTTCCGTTTGCAGCAAATCTCTGGGGGTTGGAAGCCGGGCGGCACTGGCTTGCCGTGGGCGGCGCAGCGGCGGGCTTTGCGGCCATGTGGATACTGAAGCCTGCCGGGCAGACACCGCGCAGGCAGGACACAGGAGCGTGAAATTTGCCCTCTTGACATAGTTGACAAAAACTTGACGAATGAAATGACAAAAGCATCCGAATTGACAGTTAGCGGAAGGCAACTGCAAATAGTTTTGATGTTTTTTACCGGAAATGTATTGCAAAATCCGTCAGCTTTCTCTATAATAAAATCATGCGTGGTAGTACCGGTTAAGGCGCTGAAAGAGAGCGGCGCGCCCGGTCAGATGCAAGCAGCAAAGGGCAGCGGCTGTGCCGGCAGGGCGCGGCGGCGGCTTTGTGCTGCAAAGCAACATTTGTCAAAAGGAGAGTATGATTATGACCTATTCGCAGCAAGTACAGAATATGTGCCCGATCACCAAAGGTCCTAAGCATGGTCCGGCTCCCATCCCCGAAGAGGGCGCATGGGTCAAGGCCTATGAGATCAAGGACATCAGCGGCTACACCCACGGTGTGGGCTGGTGCGCACCTCAGCAGGGTACCTGCAAGCTGTCCCTGAACATCAAGAACGGTGTCATCGAGGAGGCTCTGGTGGAGACCATCGGCTGCTCCGGTATGACCCACTCTGCTGCTATGGCAGGCGAGATCCTGCCCGGCAAGACCATTCTGGAAGCTCTGAACACCGACCTGGTGTGCGATGCCATCAACGTTGCTATGCGCGAGCTGTTCCTGCAGATCGTCTACGGCCGCAGCCAGACTGCTTTCTCTGAGGACGGTCTGCCCATCGGCGCAGGTCTGGACGACCTGGGCAAGGGCCTGCGCTCCATGACCGGCACCATCTTCTCCACCAAGGCAAAGGGCGTCCGTTATCTGGAGCTGACCGAGGGCTATATCAACAAGCTGGCTGTGGATGCCAACGATGAGGTCATCGGCTATCAGTTCGTCAAGCTGGGCAAGATGATGGAGGATATCCGTCACGGCAAGACCCCCAACGAGGCTTATGAGAAGAACGTGGGTACTTACGGCCGCTTCAGCAAGGAGCAGGGTGCTGTGAAGTACATTGACCCGCGTGAGGAATAAGAGAGGAGGAACAACTCATGGCAACTTTTGAATCTATGGATCGCCGCATGCCGAAAATCGAGGCATGCCTGAAGGCTAACGGCCTGGAGTCTCTGGACGCTTGCAACGAGATGCTCCTCGCAAAGGGCATCGACTGCGACAAGATCGTGCGCGGCGTTCAGCCCATCTGCTTTGATAACGCTGTCTGGGCATACACCCTGGGCACCGCCATCGCCGTCAAGCGCGGCCTGACCGATGCTGCCGAGTGTGCTGCTGCCATCGGCGAAGGTCTGGAAGCTTTCACCATCCCCGGCTCTGTCGCTGAGCAGCGTCAGGTCGGTCTGGGCCACGGCAATCTGGGCGCTCGTCTGCTGAGCGAGGACACCACCTGCTTCGCTTTCCTGGCAGGCCACGAGTCCTTTGCTGCTGCTGAGGGTGCTATCGGCATCGCCCGCACCGCAAACAAGGTCCGCAAGACCCCCCTGCGCGTCATCCTGAACGGCCTGGGCAAGGATGCAGCTTACATCATTTCTCGTATCAACGGCTTCACCTATGTTCAGACTGAGTACGACATCCCCACTCAGACCCTGACCGTCGTCAAGGAGATCCCCTTCTCTGAGGGCGAGCGCGCAGCCGTCAAGTGCTACGGTGCAAACGACGTTATGGAAGGCGTTGCCATCATGAAGAAGGAGGACGTTCAGTGCTCCATCACCGGCAACTCCACCAACCCCGTCCGCTTCCAGCATCTGGTTGCCGGCACCTACAAGAAGTGGGCCATCGAGAACGGCAAGAAGTACTTCTCTGTCGCTTCCGGCGGCGGCACGGGCCGTACCCTGCATCCCGATAACGTGGCCGCAGGCCCCGCAAGCTACGGCCTGACCGACTCTCTGGGTCGTGTGCACGGCGATGCTCAGTTTGCAGGTTCTTCCTCCGTGCCCGCACACGTTGAGATGATGGGCCTGATCGGCATGGGCAACAACCCGATGGTTGGTGCTACCGTTGCATGCGCTGTTGCTGCAGCTCAGGCTAACGCCTAAGTTTTTCCTAAGTTTCAGCGAGGGGGAAGCTGCTTTCCGAATGAGCAGCTCCCCCTTTTTTGCTGATAGATGTCCGAACACAAGCAACCCGAATATGAGAAGGAAGAAACAATGAAAAAGAATCAGATCCGCAAGAGCGTGGCTGCGCTGGCCATGGCGGTTGTTGTGGGTGTCAGTCTGCTGGGCTACGGCTGCGGCAGCAAGTCCGCTTCCACCGCAGGCGGCGTGTCCGGCGATTTCACCGGCACTGCCAAGGGCATGGGCGGCGACGTTACCGTTACCCTGACGCTGGAAGACGGCAAGATCACCGGCTGCACCGCTGAGGGCAAGGACGAGACCCCCGGCATCGGTACGCTGGCACTGGAGCAGCTGCCCGCTCAGATCGCTGAGACCGGCAGCATCGCCGTGGACGGCGTGTCCACCGCGACCATCACCTCCAACGCCATCAAGGAGGCAGCAGCCGCTGCCCTGACTGCCGCCGGCCTGAACGCCGACGACTATAAGATCGAGGTCAAGGCCGACGAGACCAAGGCCGAGGATTCCACCGTTGACGCTGACGTTGTCATCGTGGGTGCAGGCGGCGCAGGCATGACCGCTGCCATCACCGCTGCTGCCGAGGGCAAGAGCGTTGTGATCGTGGAGAGCCAGGCCATGGTGGGCGGCAACTCTGTGCGCGCTACCGGCGGCATGAACGCCGGCAAGACCGTGTATCAGGATGAGAACGAGTTCGGCGAGTCTGCCGGTGTCGAAAAGACCCTGAAGACCGCTGCTGAAAAGTACGCTGACAACGAGACCATCACCGCTCTGGCAAAGACCGTCTCTGAGCAGTGGGCAGAGTACCAGAAGAACCCCACCGGCTACTTCGACTCTGTTGAGCTGATGGAGCTGGACACCATGATCGGCGGCAAGGGCATCAACGACCCTGCTCTGGTGGAGACCCTGTGCTCCAACTCTGCTGATGCCATCGACTGGCTGGACGAGCACGGCATCACCCTGCACAGCGTTTCCAGCTTTGGCGGTGCATCCGTCAAGCGCATCCATCGCCCTGTGGACGCAGAGGGCAAGACCGTTTCTGTCGGTTCCTACATGATCCCCCTGCTGGAGGAGAACTGTGAGAAGGCTGGCGTTCAGATCCTGCTGAACACCACCGCCAACGAGATCCTGACCGATGCGAACGGCGCTGCTGTGGGCATCAAGGCCACCGGTTCTACCGGCGAGACCGTCACTGTGAACGCCAAGGCTGTGGTGCTGACCACCGGCGGCTTCGGCGCAAATCTGGACATGGTTGTCGAGTACAAGCCTGAGCTGAAGGGCTTCATGACCACCAACGCTGCCGGCGCTCAGGGTCAGGGCATTGAGATGGCCACCGCCATCGGTGCTGGCACCGTGGATATGGACCAGATCCAGATCCACCCCACCGTTGAGGCCAACACCGCTGCCCTGATCACCGAGGGTCTGCGCGGCGACGGCGCTGTGCTGATCAACGCCGAGGGCAAGCGCTTCATCGACGAAGTGGGCACCCGTGACGTGGTCTCTGCTGCTGAGATCGCTCAGACCGGCAGCTACAGCTGGCTGGTGGTCGATCAGGCTATGGTCGATGCTTCCAGCGTCATTCAGGGCTACATCAAGAAGGGCTTCACCGTGACCGGCGAGACCTACGAGGAGCTGGGCAAGGCAATGGGCGTTGATGAGGCTGCTTTTGCCGAGACCATGAAGACTTGGAACGGCTATGTTGAGGCCAAGAATGACCCCGACTTTGGCCGCACCAGCTTTGCAAACCCGCTGGATACCGCTCCGTACTATGCAATCAAGGTCACTGCTGGTGTGCACCACACCATGGGCGGCCTGACCATCAACACCAACACCGAAGTCCTCAAGGAGGACGGCACTGTGATCCCCGGCCTGTTTGCAGCAGGTGAGGTCACTGGCGGTGTGCACGGTGCAAACCGTCTGGGCGGCAACGCTGTTGCAGACTTCACCGTGTTTGGCCGCATTGCAGGTAAGGCTGCCAGCGACTACGCTGCATGAGTACCCGCAAAGCACCTGAAAACGCTTCCGGCTCCAAAGGCCTGAAGCCATGGATGAAGAACCTGATCTTTGCTGCAGTGATCCTTGTGCTGGCAGCAGCGCTGTATTTCGGCGTGCGCGCAGCACACAGCAGCAAGGGCAGCGGCCTGCAGGCCACCGTCGATTTTGGCGATGGCATCACCGAGACTCTGCCGCTGGATACAGACCACGATTACCTGTATGATATGGGCAATTATGTCGTGCATCTGCAGGTAAAGGATGGTGCCATCGCGTTTTTGGACAGTCAGTGCCCGGACCATGTGTGCGAGCAATTCGGCTGGCTGGACAAGGACGGCGCATGGGCTGCATGCGTCCCTGCCGGGGTGTATGTGGTAGTGGAAACTACAGCTGAATAAAGATCGTGCTTCAAAAAAAGAGGCAGTACCCTGCAAGAGCGGGGCACTGTCTCTTTTGTTTTGTCTGGAAGGCAAAAGAGGGCACGGTGTGAAAGTTGGGTAAAACTTTGACACAAATGCGTCAAAACAAAATTTAGACGCTTGTGTAATAGACGAAAATGCGATAAACTAACAATAAACTCTTTATCGCGCGCTTTTGCAAAGCCTGCGCCCGATACCGAAACCAGGGCATGCCCTGAAAGATACAGGAGGAAACAGCAAGCATGATCTTTAAAAAGAAGCAGGATGCTGCGGTACAGCAGACGGCTGCGGGTGAGGCAAAGCCCGCAGCGAAGGGCGGCAAAGCAGCAGCCTTTTTCCGCAAGAACTGGAAATGGATGGTGCCGGTAGTGTGCGTGGCCGTGCTGGGCGGATGGTTCATCCTGCGCCCGGACAAGGCACAGAACGCCAATACGGACATCAACTATGTGCAGGTCTCGCCGTCCAAACGGGATGTGTCCAACACCCTCAGCGGAACCGGCACTCTGAACCCTGCCAATACATATAATGTTAAGTCGCTGGTAGCGGGCAAGGTGTTGACCAGCAGCTTTGAGGAAGGGGACATCGTGGAGGAAGGCACCGTGCTGTACACAGTGGACTCCTCTGATGCCACCACCAAGGCGGAGCAGGCGTCCATTGCTCTGCAGCAGGCACAGCGCAGCTACGACAAGACGGCAGACCGCCAGTATGTCCGCGCCGAGGTGGCAGGTGTTGTGAGTGCCCTCAAGGTGGCCAAGGGCGACGAAGTGACCAGCGGTCAGGAAGTGGCGGTCATCCGTGACAGCTCCAAAATGGTGCTGCGGCTGGAGTTCCCGGCAGCAGATGCCGCCACCTTCTCGGTGGGCCAGAGCGCAGAGGTGACGCTGGACGGCACCTTTGAAATGCTGACCGGCACCGTGACCGCTGTGACCGGCACCGATGCTCTGAGCACCGGCAACCTGCTCACCCGCACCGTGACCATTGCTGTGCGCAATGCAGGCGGCCTGACCACTGCGCAGGCAGCAACGGCAACCATCAATGGCGTGAACTGCATTGCCGCCAAGTGCTTTGAGTATCAGGCAGAGCGCACCCTGACTGCCCTTGCCGCCGGTACCGTGACGGCCATCAATGTGCCGGAAGGCGGAGCCGTGAACAAGGACGATATCGTGCTGCAGATCAGCGGCGAGGACCTGACCGAGGCCATCCAGTCTGCCGCCGAGAGCCTGCGCAGCGCCGAGCTGAACATGGACAATCTGCAGGAGGCCATGAACAACTACACCATCACCTCGCCCATCAGCGGCACCATTATTGAAAAGAATGCCAAGGCCGGGGACGCGCTGTCCGCCGGCTCGGACCTGTGCACGATCTTTGACCTGAGCTATCTGGAGATGACCCTGAACGTGGACGAGCTGCAGGTCAGCAGCCTGTCGGTGGGTCAGAGCGTGCAGGTCACGGCGGATGCCGTGCCGGACAAAACCTATACCGGCGTTGTGACCCGTGTTTCCTTGAAGGGTACCTCCAATGGCGGCACCACCACCTACCCGGTCAAGGTGCGCATTGATGAGACCGATGGCCTGCGCCCGGGCATGAACGCCAATGCTGAGATCGTGGTGGCACAGGCAAAGAATACCCTTACCGTGCCCAACGCTGCCATCGTGCGCGGCGGCTATGTGCTGGTCACGCAGGACTCCCCCAGCGCAGTCAACGCAGACCCGGGCATGATCGCGCCGGACGGCTATGTGTATGTGCCGGTCAAGACCGGCGTCAGCGATGACAACTACACCCAGATCGTCAGCGGGTTGACCGGCAATGACACGGTGGCTTACGACTCTGCCGCAGCAAGTACCGATACGTACTATGACGACGGCGGCTATTACGAGGCGGATGCAGAGGGCACCGAGGGCGAGGAAGGCGCCGATGCTGCGAACAGCATGGTCGATGAAGAAGAACCGGAAAACGGGACCGTACCGGCGGAAGAGCCTGTGGAAGCCGAGGAAAAGCAGGGCTCCGCAGGGGATGACGTGAATCCGTCTCAGGCAGACGGCGTGGTCTATCTGGGCTGACACAGGAGGAATGCATGAGCGCTCTGATCGAGTTTGATGAGGTGTGCAAGTATTACCAGATGGGTGACACCACGGTAAAGGCTGCAGACCACATCACCATGAAAATCGAAAAAGGCGAGTTCGTGGCCATCGTGGGCCAGTCCGGCTCCGGCAAATCCACCTGCATGAACATCATCGGATGTCTGGATGTGCCCACCCACGGCACCTACCGCCTGAACGGAAAAGACGTTGGCCGGATGAGCCGCAACGAGCTGGCATCCGTCCGCAACGAGATGCTGGGTTTCATCTTCCAGCAGTACAACCTTTTGCCAAGGCTCAACCTGATGGAGAACGTGGAGGTGCCGCTGGTGTATGCGGGCATCGGCCGCGCCGAGCGCCACGCCCGGGCCAAAGAGGTGCTGGAGCAGGTGGGTCTGGGCGATAAGCTCAGGAACCGCCCCAACCAGCTTTCCGGTGGCCAGCAGCAACGTGTTTCCATCGCTCGGGCACTGGTGCGGAACCCGGCGGTCATTCTGGCCGACGAGCCTACCGGCGCACTGGACAGCCACACCGGCCGCGAAGTGCTGGGAATGCTGCAGCAGATGCACGATGAGGGCCACACCGTGGTGCTCATCACCCACGATAATTCCATTGCGGTGCAGGCAGACCGCATCATCCGTCTGGAGGACGGGCGGGTGGTCTACGATGGCGATGCCCATGCACCGGAAGCCGTGGTGCAGCCCACGCTGCTGCCGGATGAGGAGGAAAAAGCATGATCATTGAGACCTTCCGTCAGGCCATCCAGAACGTGTGGAGCAACAAACTGCGCACCTTCCTTACCATGCTGGGCATCATCATCGGCGTTATGGCAGTCATCGTCATCGTGGGCTTGGGCAACGGCATGACCAAAAGCATGCGCGACAGCTTTTCGGCACTGGGTACCAACACCCTTTCGGTGCAGGTGTGGGGCAACGGCTCCCGCACCGTTTCGGTGGAGGAAATGTACAAGCTGCCCACGGAGTACCCGGAGCTGATCCAGTCCATTTCGCCGCAGATCGATTTCAGCGGCAGCGGCACGCTGAAGATCGGCACTACCAGCTACCGCTGGTCCAACATCAGCGGCGTGGACGAGAACTATTCCGCCATGAAAAATTACCAGATCGCGCAGGGACGCGGCCTGCAGTACATGGATATGAAGGATAACAAGCATGTGTGTGTCATCGGCGATTACCTCAACCGTGTGGCCTTTGGTGGCAACGGCCTTGGCCAGACGCTCAAGATCGGTGCCAACAAGTTCCGCATCGTGGGCGTGCTGGCGGCCAAAGTCAGCGATCCGGACATGCAGCAGGGCAGCGATGACGACTGCGTTTACCTGCCCTATACCACGGCCATGCGCCTTTCCAGCCAGAGCACGGTGAACAACTATGCCGCGGTCATGGAGGATGAGAGCCGCGCCAACGAAGCAAAGTCTGCGGTGGAAAGCGAACTGCAGCGCCTGCTTGGCTCGGATAACGGCTACTATGTCTATAGCGCCAGCGAGTGGCTGGAGGAAATGAACAACATGATCAACATGGTCATTGTGATCCTGACCGGCATTGCCAGCATTTCGCTGCTGGTGGGCGGCATTGGCATCATGAACATCATGTTGGTGTCGGTGACTGAGCGCACCCGCGAGATCGGCATTCGCAAGGCACTGGGTGCCAAGGAACGCACCATTCTGTCGCAGTTCGTGGTGGAAGCAGCCACCACCTCGGCCCTCGGCGGCGCACTGGGCATTGCACTGGGCTACATCGTATCCATGGGAGCAAACAAGGTGCTGCCCATGTTCACCAGCGGCACAACGGTCACGGTCAGCCCGTCCTTCAATTCCATCGCAGTGGCCTTTGGCATCTCGGTGGGGATTGGCGTGCTGTTCGGCTACCTGCCCGCAAAGCGCGCAGCGCGGCTCAACCCCATTGAAGCATTGCGCTATGACTGAACTCTTCTCTGCCGGCGTTGCGCCGGACTGCAAAACACCAAGGAAGGGGAATATACCTATGAAAAAACGTCTTTTCGCATGTCTGCTTGCAGCATGCCTGGCTGTGTCCGTGCTGGTGCTTCCGGCATCGGCGGCCAGCCTGAACAACTCGGCCATCCAGACGGCCATTACACTGGGCGCTATGGATACCAGCCAGACCGGCAGTCTGGATGCTGCCGTCACCCGCGGTGCATTTGCCAAGATGCTGGTCTCCTTTTCGGCCTACCGCGAAAGCGCCAGCCAGCAGGGCAATCTGGGCACACTGTATAAGGATGTGCCCGGCAGCTCTCAGTGGGCACCCTATGTGCGCATTGCGGTGCAGCAGGGCTGGATAAACGGCTATACTGATGGTACATTCCGCCCGGATAATACGGTCACGCTGGAAGAAGCCTGCACCGCAGCGCTCAAGCTGCTGGGCTATAAAATGACCGACCTCAACGGCGTGTTCCCGACGGCACAGCTGAACAAGGCGCAGGAACTGGGCCTGCGTAACCAGCTGAACCGCAGCCAGAGCGAGGCCATGAACTATGAGGACTGTGCTTTGCTGTTGTATAACACCCTCACGGCAAACACCGCCTCTGGCAGCGCCTATGGTACCAGCCTGGGCTTTACGGTTTCGAACGGTCAGGTGGACACCTCCACGGTAATGCTCAAGAGCCTGAAGGGACCCTTTGTGGCAGCGGAAGGCACCCAGCTGCCTTTTACGCCGGTGAGCATCTACCGCAACGATAAGGTCTCGGCTTCTGCAGAGCTGAACCGCTACGATGTGTATTATTACAGCGAAAGTCTGCAGACTGTATGGATCTACACCCGCAAAGCAGCAGGCCGCATCACTGCCGTTTCGCCCAGCGCCAGCGCACCCACGGCCGTTACCGTGGCGGGCACCAGCTATCAGCTGGGCAGCACAGCAGTGGCTTCCAAGGTGTCCAGCCTGAACGGCGGCGGCGTGGGCGAAGTGGTCACTCTGCTGCTGGGCATGAACAATGAGGCGGCGGATGTTATTACCGGCGCAGAGGCCGACGAGGTGTTCTACGGCGTGGTGCAGGGCGCAGCCCGCAGCCTTGTGGAAGATAACGGCGCGGATGTGCTGCAGCGCGTGGCTGTCATGTGCACCGATGGTGTTCAGCGCACTGTGAATGTGGACAAAAGCCTGAACTACCCCAAGGGCTGGCTGGTAGAGATCCGCGTAACGCCGGAAGGCGAGTCCGTGAGCGGCATCGAGAACAAGGTCGTTACCGGCAAGGTCAATGCAGATGCAACGGCACTGGGCAGCTATGCCCTTGCCGACGATGTACAGATTCTGGATACAACTGCGGAGGGTGTGGCTGGGACGGTTCGTCCCAGCCGCCTAGCGGGGACAGACCTGAATCTTCTGAACGTCCGCTACTATACGCTGAATGAGAAGGGCGAGATCGACCGCCTGATCCTGAATGATGTCACCGGCGACCTGTGGACCTACGGCGTGCTGGATGATATCAAGAATGTGGCAGTCAACTACTCGGAACTGCAGACGCTGGCCAAAATCATTTCCACCGGCAAGAGCGACAGCACGGATACGCAGGATAAGATCGTGGACGACCTGAAGGATGTTCTGGTGCCCACCACCAGCGAAGTGCTGTGGGGTGTGATCAACGGCGACATCCTCTCCACTCTGTGGCAGAAGATCACAGCCAACACGGATAGCCTGCTCAGCCTTGGTCTGCGGCAGGTGGGCAGCCTTGTAGGCGAACCGTATGCGTCCATCTTCCGCTATATTGGCGGCGGTGCTACCTATGTGTGCTATGTCAATGGTTCGCAGGTAGCTTTCACCACCAACGTCAAATATCCGGTGCTGGTAGGTGGTGTTGCAGCCCGCAGAGAGACGACCGGCAGCGTGCGGACGATGGTCCAGCTCATGCCCATGAAGATCGATCAGGTGGGTGCAGCGTCGGTCATGAGCAACGGCACCCGCTTTGAGATGGCGGACGACGCACAGGTGTATCTGTGGTACAAGGGTCAGTACTACGCCACCAAGCTGACCGAGGTCAACTCGGAGGGCTACTACCTGACCGGCTGGTACGATAACTTTGGCTGTGCTGCGGGCAAGCGCGTGCGCGTGATCGTGGCCGTCAAAAAGGACTGATGGATTATTACAGCGTCCCGCGCCGCATTCTGCGCGGGGCAAGGCAGTTGGTGTACCCACGCCGCTGCCCGTTTTGTGATCGGGTGCTGGGCAGTGTGCCTGTCTGCCCGGATTGTGCCGCGGAGCTGGAAAAGCTGCGCAGAAAGCCGGGAATGCGGCTGGACGCTTCTCAGCATTATTTAGGGGAACTGACCGGTGCAGCAGCACCGTTCCGGTATGAGGGCTGTGTGCGGCGCGGCATCCTGCATACAAAATACCATGCTGCACCGTGGGCGGCGGTGGAGCTGGGCCTCTGGCTGGCAAAGCTGGCCTTTGGCAGCGAGATGCATATGGCCGGTGCAGAACCGGTGCCGGAGCTTGTGGAAGGCATGTCCCTTGGGTACGACTGCATCGTTCCCGTACCGGCATCCGGCAGAGCGCGCGGCTACAATGTGCCGCAGCTCATGGCGGTGCCGCTGGCCCGCGCACTGGGGATACCGCTGTACCCGAAAGCACTGGGCCGCACTCGTGCAAAGCGGCATCAGGCGGGCCTGCCCTTTGAGCAGCGCCTTGCCAATGTGGCGGGTGCCTTCCGGGTGACGGACACGGAACTTGTGGAGGGCAGAAAGGTGCTTTTGGTAGACGATGTGATCACCACCGGTGCCACGGCAGCAGCCTGCACACAGGCGCTGCTGGCAGCCGGTGCCGAGAGTGTGTTTGCAATTGCACTTGCCACTGTTGAATTTGAAATGTTTCCCGCAAGGGATCAGCCGCTGCAGGAAAACGAGCCGGATTTTTGAAAATTTATTTGAAAAAACTTGGCAGAAAAAGCTTGACAAAACACCCTGAATCAAGTATACTAATTGAGCTGTGAGCGATAACCGCTTGCAGATATCCGGGTGTAGCGCAGTTTTGGTAGCGCGCTTGAATGGGGTTCAAGAGGCCGTGAGTTCGATTCTCGCCACTCGGACCAAACAAAAATAATCCGAACTTGTTTCCGATAGGAGATGGGTTCGGATTATTTGTTTTCTTCGGAAAATTAGCGTTTGCGAAGCAATGAAAGCCCCAGTGGGGCTTTTAAGCGACGGAACGGTCTGCGTTAGCAGATGGAGGGGCTTTGCCCCGACAAGTTCCATGCAGGTGTCCGTGGAAGATAAAATCCGAAATCATAGATTGACCGACATAAGCCACAACATGATTTCAGGAGGACATGAATGTGAAGTACGATGAAAGAGCTTGCAAATTCAACATGGACACCGGTTGCGTGGAACTGCTGCTCCGGGATGGGAGAAAAATTTCCATCGACTGCACCGGGGTCGAGGATGCGTTGAATGTGACCATGGCGCAGAGGTCGGAGTTGGATTATCTTATCTATAATGACCCTTTGGCGTATGCTGATTTGATTCTGAATGGTGACCCGGAGAAATATCTGAAACAAATTTTGTGAAATGAATATTCTGCGATTTTACTGAAGAATTGACAATGTAGCGAAAACTAGATATCATAGCAACAGGCTTTATTTTGTTTCAGAAGAGGTATTAGCATATGGAAGCGTATGAATTAGATAAAATAAAAGTTTTGGCAACTTCTTTCCGTGGTGCAATTGAGATAGCAAAAGATGCTGGTGAATTTGATAATGACTTTGCATTTCCTCGATTTCCCAAAGGATGCTGTGGAGATACAAGCGATCTTTTAGCTGAGTATTTGGCACAGCATGATATTTACACATATTATGTCTGTGGTCAAAAAGGTACCCAATCACACGCATGGCTGGTTCTTGTAAACACTGTAACAGTGACAACTGATAATTCAGATGCTGACAGAAAGTATAAAAGTCTGATAAGTGTTTATAATGAAGATAATGATGTAATGCTACTGCGAAAATACTATAACTTAAAAGATGCTATTATTATTGACATAACCGGAGATCAGTTCACAAATCAAAAATGTTTTTTGTATTATAACATTCCTGTTTATGTTGGTTTTTTAGATGACTTTCATAAACTTTTTAGGGTGGATCAATGCTCTATCCATGAACCTGCTAGATTGTGGGATGCTCGCTGCAAAAGTCTGTATCGAGCAATAACTAAATATATAAAGTGATTTGCAGTATGAAACGAAATTTTTTTCAATTAAGGTATGCGACCTTCGAGGTCTTTCACCACCGCCAGTGCGTCGTGATACTTGGTTTCCAGTTCAGCGATGCGCTGGTTCAAGACGTCCTCGTCGGTCAAGCCCTTTTCCTGCAGAAGCTTCACGGTCTGTGCCATAACTTTGAGATTGTGTTTCGTGAGCCAACGCTTATAGCCGATGCCCTTGCCCTCGGTCATCCTCGACTGGATGTCGATCAGTTTCCCGATGGTATCCTGCTTGAACTGCGCCTTGGGTTTGCGTTCGGTGTTTGCCTGCAACGTGGAAAGCACTGCTGCCTTATCGAACTTGTCACCGAGATGTTTCGCCCGGATGAACTTCGTTCTGCCGGAAGGCAAGTAACTGAGTTGTCCACGGCTTTCCTTGACGGTGATGCCATACTGTTGCATAAGCCTATCAGAAAAATCTTCAAAGCTGGTAGCACGGTACAGCACCGAAGAAATCTGTTTCCGCAGGGTATCACGCATTGAACGGTGCGTCAAGATAATTTGAAAAAAATTATTGCGGCAAAGCGGTGATAGTAGGACTTATAGGAGGCTGCTTGAGCTGTTTTTTCTATTTACAGCTACAATGATAGCCATTGGGGGATTGTGATTGGTCAGGGCTGAAAAGGGCTTTCATGATTTGTTGCAGCGCATCATGTCCTCGACGCTCCCAGCGTCCTCAAAGGACGATTTGATGGGTGTGTGGGGATAAGCTGTAAAAAGAAGCATGGACGCCCCCGAAAAGGAGAGCGTCCATGCTTCTTGCTGTATCCGAATGGAGGAGATTGCGAAATCAGTGATTGTCCGGGCAGACGATTTCCAGCATCTGATCGAAAACCTCTTCCATCTGCCGCACCAGTGTGAACTGGGTGCGGGCGCGGTCGAGGTTGTGATCCGGGCGGGCAATATGGAAATAATGGTCGCCCTCCAGATAGTCAGTCAGAAAACGGATGCCGCATTCCAGCGTCATGAGCCTTGCACCCCATGCAAGGCTCTTTTTTTCTGCCCTGCGCATGGATGCCCCGGCAGTGGAGAGATACCCTTTGGCGAACACTTCGTACAGATGCAGGTCAAAATGGACTTTGCTCTGGTCAGGTTCGTCCTCGGCGCAGTCGTTGGCACCGGTGCGGATGGAATCGCCGAAGTCGTAGGCCGAAAGCCCCGGCATCACGGTGTCGAGGTCAATGACGCAGATGCCTTTTCCGGTGGCGGCGTCGATTAGGACATTGTTGATCTTGGTATCGTTATGGGTGACGCGCAAGGGGATTTCCCCGGCGGCAAGCTGGTCGAGCAGGACATGGCAGTCTTTCTCCCGCGCATGGATAAATTCGATTTCCGGCGCAATGTTCTTTGCGCGGCCCAGTGCATCGGCGGCGAGGGCTTTTTCAAAATTGGCATAGCGGTTGGGCGTGTCGTGGAAACGGGCAATTGTCTCGTGGAGGGTGGAGGCCGGGTAATCCGCCAGCTGGTTCTGGAACTTGCCCAGCGTCTCGGCCACGGTGCAGAAATCGGCTTCGCTGCCGACCTGCTGCAAACAGATGGTATCTTCTACAAAGTCATAGGCACGCCATGCACCGCCATCGGCATCCAGATAGCAGCTGCCGCCGGTCAGGGTGGGGATGACGTTCAACGTTTCCCGTATGGGGTCGCCGCCCTCGGCAAGAATTTTCGCCCGCAGATGCCGGGTCACGCCGCAGACATTCTCCATCAGGCCCACCGGGTTAGTAAAGGTATCTGTGTTGATGCGCTGCAAAATAAAGCGTTTGGAATGATCTTCCCGCCAGACCACAAAGGTGTCGTTGATATGCCCCTCACCATAGTGGTGAGCATCGCAGAGCACAGGCCCGCCAAAATCAAAGGCATTTGCGGCAGACTGGAGCAGAGAAAGGGTAACGGATTTCATCATAAATTCCTCGTTTTCGTTATACTTCATGCCGTTTTGTCGGGGCGGGGCGTTTTCCCTGCCGCGTCTGACGGCGGTATTCGTTGGGGGTCATGCCCTCCGCCTTGCGGAAGCACTGGGAGAAATAGCTGGGGGAGGAAAAGCCCATCAGCTCGCTGATCTGCGCCAGACTGTAGCTGGTGTTGCCCAGCATATGCTTGCTCTCCTCAATGCGGCGGCGGTTCAGGTAAGTAATGGGGGAAATGCCGTACTCCCGCTGGAAGGTGTGGGCCAGGTAGTATTTGTTCAGGTGGGCAAGCTCTGCCAGCAGGTCCAGCGAGATATCCTCGCGGTAGTTGGTGTCCAGATACCGCTTGATCTCGGCGCACTCCCGGTTCTCGGTCGGGGCAGCCTCCTCCAGCTGCAGCGAAATGGTGGTGCAGCGCACCAGCCAGATCAGCAGTACCTCCAGCAGGTCCTGACAAACGGTCTCGCAGCCGTCTAAGCTGCGGTCGGCCTCGGCCAGCAGCATGTGCAGCAACGTGACCATCCGCTCCCGGTTCTCCCGGCAATTGAAGATGGCGTAGTTCGTATCCGCCTTGCTGAACAAAAACTCCATGCTGGCAACGCCCAGCACGATATACTCCAAGGGCGAGGCGTTCAGGCTAAGCTCGGTATGCTCCACCTGCGGGTTCACAATGACCATATCGTCCGGCTTTACCGGGAACAGCTGCCCGGCAAGGTAGAACTGTCCCTCGCCGCTGAGGCAGTAGAACAGCTCCGTGCAGGAGTGGGTGTGGGTGGTACTGTTCCAATCGCCGCCAAATTTGCTTTTGCTGATGTACAGCAGCCGGAAGGATTCCCGCGGAGCGGGCGCGTGGCGGATATCAAAGCGCTGGGTACTCATAGATGATCGGCTCCTTCGGGAAACGCAAATTTTCTAAAAATAAACGCAACATTCTAAAAACATTATCAAAAAATGGTGCGTTGTTTCGTGCACTTTACCCTCATTATAGAGGGAACATACAAAAAAAGCAAGCCCTGATTTTAGGCTAATTTTTATATTTTTGTTTCTCAAGTCCCTTCGAAATATGTCAAAATAGTTACAGGCTGGGGATTATGCTGAAACTTTTAAAAGATTTTTAGCACTTTTGCTGGAAGAATTTTTCAGAAAGCAACATCTATAAAAAATGAAACAACAAACCTCTTGAGCAAGGAAGCGAAAGAATTTATATTGGAGGCAGAAAAACACACAGTCCTTCGGGCAAAGCCTGTTTGCCCGGCTGTGTTTGAACGGAACAAAATGATGGAGGCAACACAGTATGAATCGTATTTCTCGTCGTAATTTCCTGAAGGCGGCCGGCGTTGGCGCCGCTGCACTGGGTCTGGCTGCCTGCGGCGGCTCTTCCAGCTCCACCGCATCCAGCGTGGCATCCTCTACCGCCGCTTCTTCCGCAGCGGCGGCTGCAGACGTTACCATCAAGGTAGCCGCCATCGAGACCGGCTACGGCGCTGATATGTGGAAGAAGGTCGCCGAGGCCTTTACCGCACAGACCGGCATCAAGGTGGACCTGACCACCGACAAAAAGCTGGAGGACGTCATCGGCCCCTCCATGCAGGGCGGCGACTACCCCGACGTGGTCCATCTGGCCACCGGCCGTGAAGCTGCCCTGACCGAGCAGTTCATCAAGGGCAACCTGATCGCCGACATCACCGATGTGCTGAGCATGACCGTGCCCGGCGAGAGCAAGAAGGTGAGCGAGAAGATCGCCGGCGGCTTTACCGACACCTCCCTGACCAACCCCTACGGCGACGGCAAAACCTATCTGGCGCCCATGTTCTACAGCCCCTGCGGCCTGTTCTACAACGCCGGTTTCCTGAAGGAAAAGGGCTGGGACGTGCCCAAGACCTGGGACGAGATGTGGGCACTGGGCGACAAGGCTGCCGCTGAGGGCACCTACCTGTTCACCTACCCCACCACCGGCTACTTCGACGCCTTCTTCTATGCGCTGATGTACGCTGCCGGCGGCCCGGAGTTCTTCAACAAGGCCACCCACTACACCGAGGGCATTTGGGACACCCCCGAGGCAAAGACCTGCTTTGATATCGTGGCAAAGCTGGCTTCCTACACCAACCCCATCACCCCCGCACAGGCCAACGATCAGGACTTTACCCAGAACCAGCAGCTGGTGCTGGACAACAAGGCCCTGTTCATGCCCAACGGCACCTGGATCGTGGGCGAGATGGCCGAGGCTCCCCGTGCAGACGGCTTTGAGTGGGGCATGACCGCCCTGCCCGCTGTCAAGGCCGGCGGCGACGGTTACAGCTACACCTGGTTCGAGCAGGCATGGATCCCCGCCGGTGCCGAGCATCAGGATGCCGCCAAGCAGTTCGTGGCTTACCTGTACAGTGACGAGGCCTGCAAGCTGTTTGCCGAGAGCGGCGCGATCCAGCCTGTGCTGGGCATCGCCGACAGTCTGGAAGGCGACAACAAGATGTTCTACTCCATCTACGACAACGGCGCAAAGGCCGCCATGGGCAACTTTGCAGCCTTCAGCGCCATCCCCGGCGTGGAAGTGCGCACTGTGTTCTTCGACCCTGTCAACTCTCTGGTGTCCGGCAGTATGACCGAGCAGCAGTGGATCGACGGCATCAAGTCCGCCAGCGACCAGATGCGCGCCAACATCATCGAGTAATTAAGCCCTGCCCAGCGGGGGCGGTTTTTACCGCCTCCGCTTTTTTGGGCTGTACAGTACCATCAAGAAAGGAGCGGTCAATCCCCTATGAGAACGGATAAAAGCCGCAAACGGTTCGTATTCCTCTGTGTGGCACCGGCTACCATCCTGTTTTTCCTCTTTATGATCCTGCCCACCCTCAACGTGTTCCGCATGAGTTTGTATGAGCGGGGTGCCTATTCTCCCAACGAGACCTTTGTGGGGCTTAAAAACTTCCAGCATCTGCTGCGGGACGCCCAGTTCATCCGCTCCATGCAGAATATGATCCTGCTGGTGGTAACGGTCACCCTGATCACCTTCGCCTTTGCACTGGTATTTGCCGCCATCCTCACCCGGGAGAAGATCAAAGGCCAGAACTTTTTTCGCATCATCTTCTACATCCCCAACATCCTGTCGGTGGTCGTCATCTCCGGCATCTTCTCTGCCATCTATAAGCCGGAAAACGGCATGCTGAACAGCATCATCGGCCTGTTCCGCAACATGAGCGACCCCATCCTGTGGAAGGGCGAAAAACTGGTCATCCCCTCCATCATCATTGCCATGGTGTGGCAGGCCATCGGCTACTACATGGTCATGTACATGGCCTCCATGTCTGCCGTGCCCATCAGCCTGTACGAGAGCGCCAATCTGGACGGTGCCGGGCGGCTGACCCAGTTCTTCCAGATCACCATCCCCCTTATCTGGACGAATATCCGCACCACCCTCACCTTCTTTATCATCTCCACCATCAACATGGCCTTCCTCTTCGTCAAGGCCATGACAAGCGGCGGCCCCAACGGCGCATCGGATGTGGCGCTAAGCTATATGTACAGCCAGAAGGACGCCGGTCTTTACGGTTACAGCATGGCCATCGGCGTGGTAATCTTCCTGTTCTCGTTTGCCCTGTCCGCCTGTGTCAACAAGGTCACCAACCGCGATACGCTGGAATTTTAAGGAGGGAAGAAGATGCAGAATACCACCGAAAAATCTTCCCGCTCTGCGGAAGGTCTGTACAAGTTTTTCATCTATTTTGTGCTGGTTCTGCTGGCCGTTACCATCATCGTGCCGGTGGCATGGGTGTTCATGGCCTCCATCAAGCAGAATGCAGAGTTCTACGGCAACCCGTGGGCACTGCCCGCCGGGTTCTACTGGCAGAACTTTGTCAACGCATGGAACGGCGCGAAAATGGGCGAATATATGCTCAACTCGGTCATCGTCACCGCGCTGGCGCTGGCGCTGCTGCTGGTCGTTGCCCTGCCCGCCGCCTACTGCCTGTCCCGCTTTCACTTCAAGGGGTGCAAGGTGCTGAACACCCTGTTCATGGCGGGCTTGTTCATCAACGTGAACTACATCGTGGTGCCCATCTTCCTGATGCTGCGGGACGGCGATGTGTGGCTGAAAAGCCATTTTGGTAGCGGCTTTCTGCTGAACAATCTGGTGGTGCTGGCGGTGGTATACGCCGCCACCGCGCTGCCCTTTACCATCTACCTGCTGTCGGGCTACTTTGCCACCCTGCCCCACGATTTTGAGGAGGCCGCCTATATCGACGGTGCAAGCTATTTTTCCACCATGACCCGCATCATCTTCCCCATGGCAAAGCCCTCCATCATCACCATTATCCTGTTCAACTTCCTGTCCTTCTGGAACGAGTATATCATCTCCATGACCCTGATGAGCTCCACCAAGGCACCCCGCACCCTGCCGGTCGGTCTTTTGAACCTGATGCAGGCGCAGCAGAGCGCCGCCCAGTACGGCACGATGTATGCAGGTCTTGTGCTGGTAATGCTGCCCACCCTGATTTTGTACATCTGCGTGCAGCGGCAGCTGACGCAGGGCATGACCGTGGGCGGCCTGAAAGGTTAAGGTGACAAACGATGAAAGCATACTGGAAAAACCATCCCGCCCTGCGCATGGTCCTGATGCTGGTGCTGTTCGTGCTGGCACTGGTGCTGGTGGTGTCCGGCTGGAAAATGACCGGACAGCTGGCAGGGCTTGGCATCATGCTGGTGGGCGTAGCGCTGCTGCTGGCTGTGCTGGCGCTGTATAACGCCGCCTACGATTGATCCCCTACGATTCAAAGAGAGGCAAAAGGAGAGTTTCCCATGGATGAAATAAGAAAGACCGGGCGCGTGACCATTCCCACAGACCTGGACGTTGTGCCCGAAACGCTGGAGATCTTAAAAAAGTGGGGTGCTGATGCCATCCGCGACTGCGACGGCACCGACTTCCCGCAACAGCTCAAGAATGCGGACGCCAAGATCTACTCCACCTACTATACCACCCGCAAGGACAACGCATGGGCAAAGGCAAACCCGGACGAGGTACAGCAGTGCTACATCATGACCGGCTTTTACACCGCCCCCGGCGACACCGTGACCATCCCGCTGATGAAGGGCATCAGCCCGGAGCTGATGCAGGTGAACACCAACGACGACATCACCCGCTGGTGGGAGGTCATGGATCGAACCACCGGTCAGCCCGTGCCGCCGGAGCAGTGGAGTTACGCCGACGGCAGTGTGACCGTACAGGCCGTACCGTTCCATGAGTATACCGTCAGTTTTCTGGCTTACCTCATCTGGGACCCGGTGCATATGTACAACGCTACCACCAACGGCTGGACGAATTTTGAGCACCAGATCACCTTTGACGTGCGTCAGCCCAAGACCCACAAGTATTCCATGGAGCGCCTGCGCAAGTTCATTGCAGAGCACCCCTATGTTAACGTCATCCGCTACACCACCTTCTTCCACCAGTTCACCCTGATCTTCGACGAGCTGAAGCGGGAGAAGTTCGTGGACTGGTATGGATACTCTGCTTCGGTCAGCCCTTATATCCTCAACCAGTTTGAGCAGGAAGTGGGCTACAAGTTCCGCCCGGAGTACATCATCGATCAGGGCTACTACAACAACCAGTATCGGGTGCCCAGCAAGGAATTTCGGGATTTTCAGGCCTTCCAGCGCCGCGAGGTGGCAAAGCTTGCCAAGGAGATGGTGGATATCACCCACGCGTGCGGGTGCGAAGCCATGATGTTCCTCGGCGATCACTGGATCGGCACCGAACCTTTCATGCCGGAGTTCAAGACCATCGGACTGGATGCCGTAGTGGGCAGCGTGGGCAACGGCTCCACCCTGCGCCTGATCTCTGACATTGAGGGCGTGAAGTACACCGAGGGCCGTTTCCTGCCGTACTTCTTCCCCGACACCTTCCACGAGGGCGGCGACCCGGTGCGGGAAGCCAAGGAGAACTGGGTTACAGCCCGCCGCGCTATCCTGCGCAAGCCCATCGACCGCATCGGCTATGGCGGCTATCTGAAACTGGCCTTGCAGTTCCCGGAGTTCGTGGACTACGTGGAGAGCGTCTGCAACGAGTTCCGCGAACTGTACGAGAACATCAAGGGCACCACACCCTACTGTGTCAAGCGGGTGGCCGTGCTGAACTGTTGGGGTAAAATGCGGGCTTGGGGCTGTCACATGGTGCATCACGCCCTCTATTACAAGCAGAACTATAGCTATGCCGGTGTCATTGAGATGCTGTCCGGTGCGCCCTTTGATGTGAAGTTTATCAGCTTTGAGGATATCAAGAACGACCCGCATCTGCTGGATTCGTTGGATGTCATTATCAATGTCGGCGATGCCGACACCGCCCACACCGGCGGCATCTGGTGGGAGGATGCAGACATCACCTCTGCCATCCGCAGGTTCGTCTGGAACGGCGGCGGCTTTATCGGCGTGGGCGAGCCCTCCGGTCACCCGTATCAGGGGCACATTTTCCAACTTGCCACTGTGTTGGGCGTGGAGGAGGAAAACGGCTTCACCCTGAACTACGACAAATACAACTGGGAGGAGCACCCCGACCACTTTATCTTGCAGGACGCCGACCAACCCGTGGACTTTGGCGAGGGCAAAAAGAACATCTACGCCCTTGAAGGCACCGAAGTGCTGGTGCAGCGAAACAAAGAAGTGCAGATGGCGGCACACGACTTCGGCAAGGGTCGTGCCGTGTACATCAGCGGTGTGCCTTACAGTTTTGCCAACAGCCGCACCCTTTACCGCGCTATCCTGTGGAGCGCCCACAGTGAGGAAGAGCTGCATACATGGTTCAGCTCCAACTACAACGTGGAGGTGCACGCCTACGTCAAAAACGGCAAGTACTGCGTGGTGAACAACACCTACGAGCCGCAGGACACCACCGTTTACACCACAGACGGCAGCAGCTTTGCTCTGCATCTGGATGCCAACGAGATCAAGTGGTATGAGATCTAAGTTCTCCTTTTCATAAACGAACACAACGGGCAGCTCTGTTACCAGAGCCGCCCGTTGTGTTTGCTGTATCTGCCGATAACTCAACCTGTGTCAATCGAACGCTGCAATGGAGATGGCTGGAAACGCAGAAATTCAGTAAAGCGAGCGTAATAGACCTGCAGAAAAAAGAAACTGCCCGTGCGAGTATGCGTAAGATGGTGAAGCACTTGCTGAAAAAATATAAGTATGCGCCAACGTCAAGCGGCGCAAGGGCTGCAATAAAAAGACCGTGCAGAAGGACTGGCTGGAAGATCTGGTCGTCCGGGAGACCATGAAGCTGATTCAGGACGAAGCGGTAATCGACAAAATCGTTCAACTGGTCATGGATGTCCAGAATCAGGAAAACACCACGATCCCGCTGCTGGAAAAGCAACTGCGAGAGGTCAACAAAAAGCTGGACAACCTGATGAAGGCGATCGAGGACGGCTTGTACACTCGGACAACGAAAGAGCGGCTGGAAGCGCTGGAAAGCCAGAAAGATGAGCTGACTGTAAAAATCGCAGATGAAAAATTAAAGAAGCCCAGCTTCAATGAGGATTTCATCCGATTCTGGCTGATGAAATTTAGAAAGTTCGATATTTCGCAGAAAAAGCAGCGAAAAGCGCTGATCGAGATTTTTGTCAATGCCATTTTTCTATACGATGACCGGATGCTGATTACGTTCAACTACAAGGATGGCACCCAAACTGTCCGGTTTGAGGACACTTTGACGGCTGATTGCGGAGAAAAAAGTTTGCGTTTGCGAAGCAACGAAAGCCCCAGTGGGGCTTTTTTGTTTGCCCACAGCGTGGTCAGAAAATGAAAAAAGAATGCAAAATGCGGTGCGCTTGAAAAATGTCAGGACGGGATTTTTGTAAAAAATGTAGAATATCTTGCCGGAAACTGTGCATTCTCTCCAACAAAAACTGCCCAAACGTGTTGATATTGAGAAAAAAGCTTCACAAACGTTTACAAAAGGGTAACAGGTTGGTATACTTTATGGTGGTAAACGTAACAAGCCATGGAAGCTGAAAGGAGAACCTACCCGTGAATACCGCTGCACCGTCCCGTAAAAAACTGCTGAGCCTTGTGCTGACACTGGTGTTTATGCTCACCTGCCTGCCGGCTGCCTTGGCGGTTGATCTGAATGTGGACGCAGGCTTCTACTTCAAGCAGAGCCGTGGCGGCACCTGCACGCTGGCATCCGCAGCCATGATGCTGCGCCGCCGTGCCTATTTTGACGGCCTGACCGACTGGTCCACTGTGACCGAGAACAGTGTCCGTTCCACGGCATGGTCCAACGGGCTTTCCCACAGCTTTACATATAAGGAGATGCAGGTGGGCTACGGCACACTGCCCTCCCGCAAACAGGAAAAAGTGCAGACCCTGATCACCCTGCTTTCGCAGCACCCGGAGGGCATCGTGCTGTATGACCGCGGCCAGCCCCATGCAGTGCTGCTCACCGACTACACCAACGGCAACTTCTATTGCTCCGATCCGGCAGGCAACATCTCTTCCGGACGCATCCCGCTGGAAAACTCCAGCGTTTCGGTCAATAGGTCCTCCTGCTACTGGTATGTGGCATCAGATCACAACTCCATTGCTGCAGAGGCTGACGGCCTGCGTCTGGAAGGCATGAGCTACCCCATCAATGTCCGTGCGGGCAAGGGCATGGCGCTGACCGGCACTGCAAATGCTGCGCTGGGCACCACCCTGACCAATGTGCAGTTGGCAGTGCTGGACGAGAACGACCAGACGGTGTTCACTGCACAGGCAGCACCCAATACGGCGATCTTCTCCTTCAAGTCGCTGGACAGCTCCATCCGCTTTGGTGAACTGCCCGCAGGCAATTACACCTACATGGTGGTCGTGACCGATTCTCAGGGCGATAACCTCTGCTTTACCAGTGACTTCACGGTTTCGGATGGCTCGGCAAGCAGCGGTGTTTACTGGTCGGTGAAGGATACCGAGGGCACCAAGCTGCTGGACAGCATTCAGGAAGTTCAGGATGCCTTTGCAAATGCAACTGAGTCCACTCTGGGCTGGTTTGGCGGTCTATTCCAGTAAAATCATAAACGAAAAAAAGAAGTCCCGGAATACACTTCCGGGATTTCTTTTTTGCTGTAATTTGTTGTAAAAAAGCTTATTTCAGGGTTCCGTCCAGTACCTGACTGTAATACCAGGGCTTTGGTGCGCGGAAGGTCTTGCCGCTGAGGAACTCGAAATCCGGCTGGTTGAAGCGGGGCATGGTGAGTTCCCATGCGCACAGGGCCTGATACTTGAGTTTCAGCTCGCGGTTGGCGGTGTTGTTGCCGTATTTGCTGTCGCCCAGAATGGGACAGCCGATGCTGGCCATGTGTGCGCGGATCTGATGGGTGCGGCCGGTGATCAGCTGCACCTTCAGCAGGGCCAGACGGCCGGAGACGGCGATGGTCTCGTACCGGGTCTCCACTTCCTTGGCACCGGGCTGCTTTTCCTCCACGATCTTCACGATGCCGCGGTCCGCGTCCTTGAGCAGATAACCGCCCAGAGTGGCATCCGGCGGCATCGGACGGCCGAAGGTGACGCAGAGGTAGGTCTTTTTCACTTCGCGGTTCTTGATGGCTGCAAGGAACAGCTCTTCGGCCTCCGGGGTCTTGGCAACGATGACAAGGCCGCTGGTGCCGGTGTCCAGCCGGTGGCACAGCGCCGGGGTGTACAGGTCGTTCTCCTTGTACTCGCCCTGCTGGTTCAGGTAGAGCAGGGTGCGGTTCAGCAGGGTGTCGTCCTCCGGACCGTCCACGGCAAGACCGGCGGGCTTGTTCACAATGACAATCTGTGGGCAGTCGTAGACCACCTGTGCCGGGCCGCGGGCGTTCTTCCACGCCGGGCCGTCCACACGCCTGTCCGCATCCAGAACTTCATCCAGAATGAACAGCTTGATCTCATCACCGGCCATCACGCGGGTGGAAAGCGGCTGCTTTTTGCCGTTCAGCTTGATCTTGTTCTCCCGCAGGGCCTTGTTCAGGCGGCCGGGGGTCAGGGCGGGGTACTGCTGCATCAGGTAGTTGTCCAGCCGGGTAGGGGCAAGACATTTTACTTTTAAGATTTTCACGGAAATTTTCCTCTCTATCTTGAAATAGAATGTGTCTTTGAATCGTTTTTATTGTAGCGGAACAAAAACTGCGCGTCAAGCGCAGAGAAAAGGAAATGTCGACTTTTCCGCGCGGGTGACGTATGATACCGAGACAGGTGCGGAAAACACCGCCCCGACAACAACAGAAGAAGGTATAGAATATGAAACTGAACAAAAAGGTGCTGGCCGTTACGGCCATTCTGGCAGTGGGCGTTCTGGCAGGCTGCGGCAGCAGCAACAGCACCGCAGGCAGCGCGGCAAGCGCACCGGCTTCCGGCGTGGAAAGCAGTGCGGCTTCGTCCGAAGCAGCCGGTGAGATGGGCGATGTGCTGCCCATCGACGCCGGGGATCTGAACGAGATCAAGACGGGTTCCTACAAGTTTGCAGCCAGCATCACCAAGGTGGCCGACGGCCAGGCGACCCTGAGCGTATACGGCTACGACAGATACCTGCCCGAGGACATCGACGCCTTGCAGGAGGGCAGCGTGCTTCGGATCCACGACCAGGGCGACACCACCGTGACCAAGCTGACTGCGACCAGCATCGACAGGGATGCCGACAACGGCTATGTGACCATCAACGGCGGCATCGAAGCGGGCGGCGTGGAGCTGACGCTGGACCACGATGTGTACCGCACCGTGACCTTTGACGATTACCCCGTCTACTATGAGATGGGCGAGGTGACCCTGCCTCTGGCCGGGGGCGTGACCCTGAGCGACAGCTCGGCCGACCCGCAGGCTTCCGCCGTGGAGACGGACGGCGCCGATGCCGTGGCCGATGCCGTCAACGCCGAGCCGGACGGCTGGATGCCCAACAACACCCTGGTCTTTACCGAGGATGGCACCATCAGCAGCATCGTCCGCATCTGGGTGCCGTAAATTTTGCTCAAAACCGTTGACAAACGTTTTGCGTATGCTATAATTTAGCTGTACGCAAAGGGGCATTGTGTCTGCTTTGCGGAATGTAAAATTATGACAGATGGCAATGATGGGGTCAGAAATGTACACCGCCGTTCAGAGAGGGCGCTTCCAGCTGCAAGGCGTTCCGGTCGGTTCCATTTTGCGCCACCCCGGAGCTTCCGGCGAATGTAAACCGGACGCAGCGCAGCGTTAACGCGCCGAAAGCGGCAGGGGACACATTTTATCCTTTGCAATTTGGGTGGTACCACGGAGCAGTTTACAGGCAGCCTCGTCCCTTTTGGGATGGGGCTGTTTTTTGTTTTCTGCGCCCACCCGCCCCGTCTGCCATAATCATAAATCTGACGTGCAAACGCCAAGGACAATCGAGGAGAGAAAACCTATGCAATGGACCGGTTTGAATGAACTGCGTGAAAAGTACCTGAGCTTCTTTGAGAGCAAGGGCCACCTGCGTCTGGACAGCTTCCCGCTGGTGCCCAAGAACGACCCCAGCCTGCTGCTGATCAACAGCGGCATGGCCCCCATGAAAAAGTGGTTTCTGGCTCAGGAAGAGCCGCCCCGTCACCGCGTGACCACCTGCCAGAAGTGCATCCGCACCCCGGATATCGAGCGCGTGGGTATCACTGCCCGTCATGGCACCTTCTTTGAAATGCTGGGCAACTTCTCCTTCCAGGATTACTTCAAAGAGGAGGTCATTCCCTGGGCATGGGAGTTCCTGACTTCTGACGAGTGGATGGCCATTCCGAAGGACCGCCTGCACATCTCTGTGTACGAAGAGGACGACGAGGCTTACGATATCTGGACCAAGAAGGTGGGCATCGCCCCCGACCACATGGTGCGTCTGGGTAAGGAAGACAACTTCTGGGAGCATGGCTCCGGCCCGTGCGGCCCCTGCTCCGAGATCTACTTTGACCGCGGCCCCGAGTACGGCTGCGGCAAGCCGACCTGCGGCGTGGGCTGCGACTGCGACCGCTATATGGAGATCTGGAATCTGGTGTTCAGTCAGTTCGATGCCGACGGCAAGGGCCACTACGAGCGTCTGGCACGCCCCAACATTGATACCGGCATGGGTCTGGAGCGTCTGGCCTGCGTGATGCAGGGCGTGGGCAACCTGTTTGAGGTTGACACCGTGCAGAGCGTGCTGCACCATGTAGAGCACATTGCCAACAAGACCTACGGCGAGGACGACAAGACCGATATCTCCATCCGTGTCATCACCGACCACATCCGCAGCTGCACCTTCATGGTGTCCGATGGCATCCTGCCTTCCAACGAGGGCCGCGGCTATGTGCTGCGCCGCCTGCTGCGCCGTGCTGCCCGCCATGGCCGTATGCTGGGCATCACCCGCCCGTTCCTGGTGGAGCTGGTGGAGACTGTCATCCAGTCCAGCGAGACCGCATACCCCGAGCTGCGCGAGCACGATGCTTATATCAAGAAGGTCATCGGCACCGAGGAGGCAAACTTTGCCCGCACCATTGATGCCGGCATGAACATCCTGAACAACATGATCGATGGTCTGGAAAAGGCACATGAGCATCTGCTGAAGGGCCTGGATGTGTTCAAGCTGAACGATACCTTCGGCTTCCCGCTGGATCTGACCAAGGAGATCGCTGCAGAGCAGGGCATTGAGATCGACGAGGAAGGCTTCCACGCCGAAATGACCAAGCAGAAGGAGCGTGCCCGTGCGGAGCGCCTGAAGAAGAACATCTCCGGCTGGAGCGAGGATCTGTTCGGTGCGCTGAATGCAGAGCCCACCGTCTTTACCGGCTACGAGACCCTGAACGACACCGGTGTCGTGGTCGCCCTGAGCGACGAGGAGACCCTGACCGACGCCATTGCTACTGATGAGGAAGCAAAGGACGGCGTGCTGGTGGTTCTGGATAAGACCCCCTTCTACGCTGAGATGGGCGGTCAGGCTGCGGACCACGGCATGCTGAACAGCGCCGACTGTAGCCTGCGCGTGCTGGATGTGAAGAAGACCCCCAAGGGCTACTACGTCCACACCTGCGTGCTGGAGAGCGGCATCGTGAAGGTGGGCGACCACCTGACCGCTCAGGTGGATAAGGAATACCGCATGGCAATTGCCCGCAACCACACCGCCACCCATCTGCTGCAGGCAGCTCTGCGTGAAGTGCTGGGCGACCACGTCCATCAGGCAGGCTCCTATCAGGATGCAGAGATCACTCACTTCGACTTTACCCACTTCAGCGCTGTCACTCCCGAGGAGCTGGCCCGCGTGCAGAAGATCGTGAACGATAAAATCTACGAGTCCATGAACGTCACCGTCCGGGAAATGCCCATTGAGGAAGCCAAGAAGCTGGGTGCAATGGCTCTGTTCGGCGAAAAGTACGGCAAGGTCGTGCGTGTTGTGGACATCGAGGGCTGGTCTACCGAGTTCTGCGGCGGCACCCACGTGAAGAATACCGCCCAGATCGGCGGCTTCAAGATCGTGAGCGAGGCCTCCGTTGCTGCGGGCATCCGCCGCATCGAGGCTGTCACCGGCCGCAACCTGCTGATCCGTGCAAACCTGCAGGAGGCTATGCTGCATACCGTGGCAAACACCCTGAAGGCAAACAACGTGACCGCTCTGCCCGTCCGTGCCGAGGCCGTGATGGCTGAGAACAAGGCTCTGGCCAAGGAGCTGGAAGAGATCAAGGCACAGGTCGCCGCTTCCAAGGTGACCAGCCTGTTTGACAATGCCGAAGAGATCGGCGGCGTGAAGATCGCTTCTGCATACTTCACCGGCACCACCGGCGACACCCTGCGCGGCATGTGCGATACCGTCCGCGACAAGGCTGTGAAGCCCGCTGTGGCGGTTCTGGTGGGCAAGGCTGAGGATAAGATCACCATGGCTGTCACTGTGACCAAACAGGCACAGGAAAAGGGCCTGAAGGCCGGTGCTCTGGTCAAGGAGATCGCTGCCATTGCCGGCGGCAAGGGCGGCGGCAAGCCGGACTTTGCAATGGCCGGCCTGAAGGATGAGACCAAGATCGACGAAGCTCTGGCTGCTGTCGGCGCCATCGTCAAGAAGGCTCTGGGCGAATAAGAAAACGGGTTCGCCCTCTCCGTCAGCGCTGACGCGCTGCCAAAGTTTATGGTTTTGCCAAGGGCTCTCTCTTTGGGAGAGCTGGACGCAAAGCGGCCTGAGAGGGCGGGGACGTTTATAAAATATCAGGAAGGAGTTGTTTCCCATGGAAGATTGTCTGTTCTGTATGATCGCGGAGGGGAAAATCCCCTCCAAGAAGCTGTACGAGGACGAGCAGGTGGTGGCGTTTTACGACATCAACCCGCAGGCCAAGGTGCACTTTCTGGTGGTGCCCAAAAAGCACATTGTCTCTGCCGCTGCGCTGACCGAAGAGGACGGCGCACTGCTGGGCCATATCTTTGCAGTGATCGCAAAGCTGGCTGCAGAGCAGGGCCTGAACAACGGCTACCGCGTCATCTCCAATGTTGGCGAGGACGCAGGCCAGACCGTGAAACATCTGCATTTCCATGTTCTGGGCGGCGAAAAGCTGCCTGTCTGATTCCAATAAAAAGGGAGCGTTGAATTATGGCTGAGACCTATACTCTGCACGTTGCAGGCCTGACCCGTGAGCTGACCATCTGCAAGGTGAATGACCACATGGACATTGCTGCTTTTATCATGCTGGGTGATGCCGAGCTGACCGTGGCTGCTGCCGCTGAACTGCTGAAGAAGTGCCCGGATTTTGATATCCTGCTGACCGCCGAGGCCAAGGGCATCCCTCTGGCACACGAGATGAGCCGCCAGAGCGGCAAGCCCTACGTCTGCGCACGCAAGGGCGAAAAGCTGTATATGACCGACCCCGTGGTGGTGGAGGATCAGTCCATTACCACCGCAGGCAAGCAGAAGCTGGTCATCGACCGCAAGGAGCTGGACAAGATGAGCGGCAAGCGCGTTCTGGTGGTGGACGATGTCATTTCCACTGGCGGTTCGCTCAAGGCTCTGGACGCGCTGGCTGAGCAGACCCAGTGCACCATTGTGGGCCAGGCCGCTGTTCTGGCCGAGGGCGATGCAGCTGAGCGCAAGGATATCATCTTCCTGGAGCCGCTGCCTCTGTTCTTCCACTAAGCTGCAATGCGACGCCCGCTCTGCGTTTTCTGCGCTGGAATGCTGGGTGTGGAGTTAGTGTGCGTTTTTTTGCCGCAAACGGAACTTTTTGTGCCGTTTGCGGCATTTTTTGTTGCCGTTTGTCTGGTGCTGTGCATCTTTGATGCTGCCCGCAAAGCAGCGCTCTGCATCCTGCTGGGTGCTGCTGTGGGTATGGCATCGGTGCTGCACACGGCAAACCGGCTGGAGCGCATCCGGGTGCAATATGCAGGCCGTCCACTGGTGCTGACCGCAGAGGTGGAAAGCACGGCGGATTCCTACGATCCCGGTATCGTGGATGCGGTTTTGCATGTAGAGAAAGTGAACGGCAGCGCGGCATCCTTCCGGGTGGAGTGCAGTGCTTTGCCGGAGTGCAAAGCCGGGGAAAGGGTGCAGGGAAGATTTATACTGTCGGCCCCGGCATCCGGAAGCCGGGTCAGCCTGTATGCGGACGGCATCGCTCTGCAGGCGGAAATGGACGAGGATGGGCCGGAGCTTACAGTTCTGGGCGAAAGCGGCAGCTTCCGCGCCCGCACCCACCGCCTGCAGCAAAGGCTCAGTGCGTCGCTGCGCCGCCGTATGGACGGCAAGACCGGCGGTGTGCTGGCTGCCATGACTACCGGCGACCGGAGTTATCTGTCTTCGGCCATGCGCAGCGCCTACCGGGGCGCGGGTCTTGCCCATGTGCTGGTGGTAAGCGGAATGCATGTGTCCATTTTGTGCGGTGATATCCTCAGCACACTCCTGCCCTACGAGTGGGAGCAGAGCTACCGCAGGCGCAGATGCCGGGCGGTATTCCGAAGTCTGCTGGCCTTTTTGCTGATGGGCGTGACCGGCTTCACACCCTCGGTATGCCGCGCCGCAGTGGCGGTCTGGGTCGGTGCACTGGGTGTGTGGCTGTACGGCCCGCCGGATACCCTTACCTCTCTGGCGGTGGCAGGTATCGTTATGACCGCAGGCAACAGCTATGCAGTGTGCGATATCGGCTTTGAACTTTCGTTTGCGGCGGTGGTGGGCACGGTGGCAGGCGGTGTGTGCATCCGCCGCGCCCGGGATGCGTGGTACCGCCAGTTCTGGAAAAACGCGAAAAATCCGGTGAAGCGCCCAGGGTATTTCAAACTGCCGGAACGTCTTTGGGGCCTTGCGGAAAGCATTTGCATCTCGTTTTGTGCTTCGGTGGCCACATTCCCGGTGCTGGTGCTGCGCGGGCTGAGTGTGAGCATTTATGCGGTGGCATCCAGTGTGGCGGTGCTGTGGCTCATCCAGCCCATGATGCTGCTGGGCCTTGGCACGGCCTTTGCCGGTCTGGTGCCCGCTCTTGCTCCGCTGTATGGTGTACTGTCCGCAGCGTCTGCGGCGTTGACCGGCCTGCTTGACCGCTGGGCCGTCTGGATCTCCGCAAAACCGGGCGCGGGAATCTACTTCGATACGGCCTATGCAGCCATCGTGTGTCTGGTGCTGATCCTGTTGTGCTGGCTGGCGTTCCACTGGCGGGTACGGCTGCGGGTGGCAGGGCCATGCATCCTGCTGGCGGCAGCTGTTTCCATCGGGCTGGGCAATGCTCTCAGCCGGGATGTGGTGCACATCGACCTTGTAGGCAGCGCCAACGCGCCGGCAGTGGTCGTCACCCAGAACGATACCGCTATGGTGCTGTTCCGGGGCGGAGCTTCTGCCCAGAACGCAGTGGAAAACCAGCTTGCCCGGCGGGGCGTGCAGACTGTGGAGCTTGTGGCAGACCTGCGCATAAACCCTAAAACGGCCTGTACACTGGAAGCAGAGCGGACACTTCCGGCAGCAGAAATGGCGGTGAACACAGCACAAAAGCTGCGGTGCACACCGGCTCTGGTGGAAATGCTGCGCACCCGGAATGGCTGTCTTGTGCGGCTGACTGTGGGCAACCGGCAGTTTGCCGTGGTCAATGGAACTGTAGAACTGGCAAAACAGGTCACAGTGCAGTGGCTGCTGGCATCCCCTGCAAAGCCGGATGCTGTGCAGTATAAAAATGTTCTGGCCCTGCGCAGCTATGACTGGATGGACAACAGAAAAGAACTGGCGGCATCCATCAGCCTACGGCGGCACGGCGGGCTGAAAACGGAGTGATGCTTTGCAATCCGGGCAGAGTGTGGTACAATAGAACAACACCATAAGAGAAGGGAGGTGCCTGCATGGCGACCGAGACAAAACTCCGGCAGTTGGCGGACAAGGGCTGCCCGGTCTACTATTTTTATTCCAGTGAGCGGTATCTGGTGCGGCAGGCCGTGGCAGCGGCCACCCGCATCCTGACCGCAGACAGCGACGAGGATGCCACCATTCTGGATGGAGCTGCGCCGGAGATCGAACAGCTCATCATGGCGGCGGGCACCATCTCATTTTTTGGTACCCGGCGTGTGGTGGTGCTGCCGGAGATCGACCCTGCAGCTTACAGTGACAAGGATCTGGAAGAGTTGAACAGCACCCTTTCCAGTCTGGAAAATGCTGTGGTGGTGCTGGGCAGCGTGTTTGAACTGGAGCGCAGCAAGCTCAAAACAGGCAAGCGCGCACAGAAGCTGATCGCGCAGTGCAAGGCGCTTGGCTACACCGAAGAATTGGCTAAGCCCAAGCCCTTTGAACTGAAAATGATGATGATCGATCGCGCAAAGGAGCAGAAAACCACCCTGCCGGACGGCGCAGCGGCGGCGCTGCTGGAGCGCTGCGGCGAGGATCCGTTCCTTTTGGAAAATGAGGTGGACAAGCTCTGTGCATTGTCCGGGTATCAGACGGTCACGGCAGCGATGGTGGCGGAAATGGGCACGGTCAGTCTGGAAGCAGACGTGTTCGAGATGATCCGCATGATCACGGCCAAAAACGCCACAGGTGCCTGCAAAAAGCTGCAGACTTTGCTGCGCCTGCAGCAGGAGCCCATTGCCATTACAGCGGCCATGATCGGCAGCTATGTGGATCTGTACCGGGTCAAGCTGGGGGCAGCAAAACGGAAAAATTACAGCACGGTATTCAAGGACTTTGGCTATAAGGGCAGTGATTACCGGCTCAAGCGGTCGGCCGAAACAGCCTCGCATTATACGCTGGGCCAGATCGAAAACTGTATGCAGGTGCTGCTGGAACTGGACCAGAGCCTGAAAAGCCAGCCTACCGATGACCAGATCCTGCTGGAAACAGCGCTGTGCCGGTTGGCAATGGCGGGGAGCGGACGATGAAGGAAAACGAAATGATCCATACAGGCCGGGTGCTCATTGTGGAGGGCAAGTACGATGCGGCCCGGCTCTCCCATCTGACCGATGCCATGATCCTGCTGACGGATGGCTTTGGCATTTACAGCGACAAAAAGCGCCAGCAGCTGTTCAAAGCGCTGGCGCAGAAAAACGGCCTGATCCTGCTCACGGATTCGGACGCAGCAGGCTTCCGCATCCGCACCTACATCACCAATCTGGTGGGAGAAAAGAATGTGGTGCAGGCTTACGTGCCCGCGATCCACGGCAAGGAAAAGCGCAAGGAACAGCCCGGCAAGGAGGGCCTGCTGGGGGTCGAGGGCGTGGACGATGCCATTGTTCTACAGGCGCTGCGGGATGCCCTTGGCGCTGAGGCGGGTGCCGCAGCGGCCCGCCCGGAAGGACGGCAGATCACCTATACCGACCTCTACGAGTGGGGGCTTTCCGGCAGGCCGGGCAGCGCTGAGCGCAAGGCAAAGCTTCTGAACGCGCTGGGCCTGCCGCCGCGTCTTTCCAAAAAGGAGCTGGTGGAAGCGCTGAATCGACTGTATACTTTTGAACAATTGGACGAACTGCAGTTGAAAATTCTGGATGGCTGACTGCATGGCGCAGGGGTGAGCACACCGTTCACCTCTGCGCTGTTTTTGTGCTCGGAACATCCCACCGCTGGCGCAGAAGTTCCAGCGCATGAGTTTCCAGACGGGAAACATAGCTGCGGCTGATGTCCAGCAGTTTTGCAGTTTCCAGCTGGGTCAGCGGCGGCTGGCCGGAAAGACCATACCGCAGCAGAATGATCTGTCGCTCCCTGGCGGGCAGGCCGTCCAGCAGCTGCCGCATCCGGCGGATATCGTCCTGCGTTTCGCAGGTGTCCTCCATGCAGAAGCTGTCCTGCAGCACATCGGCCAACGTCAGCGCAGAGTCACCATCTGATTCCAGCGCTTCCTGCAGCGAGACGGTCCCGCCGGTTTTGCGGTTCCGGCGGAACTGCATCCGGATCTCATTTTCAATGCACCGGCTGGCGTAGGTGGAAAAGCGTGCCCGACGGTCAGAGTCGAAAGTATCCACTGCTTTCATCAGGCCGATGGTGCCGATAGAAATAAGGTCGTCCTGATCGCCGGGCAGGGCGTAGTATTTTTTTACGATGTGTGCCACCAGACGCAGATTGTGCCGGATCAGTTTTTCCCGTGCGGCAGGGTCACCGGCACGCAGTGCGGCAAAGACTTCAGCTTCCTCCTGGGCAGAGAGGGGCCGCGGAAAGCTGCCGCTTTCCAGATGAAGCGCCAGAACCAGAAACTTTGTGGCAAAAAATTGCAGAAGAGATAAAAACATGCCGACCCCTCCCCATAGTATCATAAACGGTTACTGTAATTTATGAAGGAGGGCTTGCCTTTTTTCCGGACTCCGGGGAGAACAACGCTGCTTCGTTGTCTACAAAATACTGATAGGCGTCCTTGTCTGCAATCAGGTAGACTGGATTCTGCAAAATCGACTTGATAGAAAACCGGGTGAACGAACGCCCGGTTTTTGTTTTGATGCCCTGCCGTCCCAGTTCTTCAATCAGGCTGGAAAAGTCGCTGATGTTGCGGCTGATGCGGTCCAGACGGTAGACCACAATGGCCTTGAATTTCCGGTCCTTGGCCGCAGTCATCATCTTTTTGAAATCCGGGCGGTTCAGGTTGCCGCCGGAAAAGCCCTCGTCCTCAAAGACAACGGCATGTTCCGCGGCGGCATCGCCGTAGTGAGTGTGGATATATTCGCGGCAGAGGTCAATCTGATTTCCGATACTTTCGCCCTTGCCGGTGTAGCGGGATTTGCGGGAATAGATGGCAATGGTGTCGGCAGTTTTGGCCATAAGATACTCCTTTCCTGTTGTCCGGTGGCCGTAGATGCGGCTATTGTAGCATGGCAGGCCATCTTTGTAAAGAAAAATAACGATAGTCATACATATTTCATCATACTACGAACGGAGGTGTCAAGGATGTGACAAGGCAGAACAAGCGAGGAAGTCAGGATGTTTGACTATTTCTATGGGCAGTCGGGCGAGATGTTCTCGTATTTCCGGGTGCCCAAAATTTTATTCCGGGACATAAAATTCAAGGACCTGTCCACTGATGCCAAAACGCTGTACGGCATCCTGTTGGACCGCATGGGGCTGTCGGTGAAAAACGGATGGCTGGATGAGCAGGGAAGGGTGTATATCATTTTTCCTGTGCAGGAAGTGATGGATGCACTGGGCTGCGCAGACAACAAGGCTACCAAACTGTTCCGGGAATTGGAAAAGTTTGGTCTGATTGAGCGCAAACGGCGCGGGCTGGGAAAACCCAATCTGATTTACGTCAAAAACTTTGCAGACCCGCGTTTCCGGAATCGTGAAAAGAACGGTTCCGGTGCCGCGGATTCAGCGCAGCAGGAAACGGCAAAATCACGAGGAAATAAGACTGAGTGGAATAAAACCGAGGGGAGTGAACCTGATCCTTTCTCTTCCGACGCGGAGGACGAATCGGATGAGCGCACACGGCTGGAAGCGTATTTTATGCAGTCGTTGGAGGTGGACTTGCTGCTCCGGGCCTGCCCGGATGAGGAGGACACCATCCATCAAATCGTGAATCTTCTGGTGGATACCTGCTCTTCGAAACGCAGAATGCTGCGGGTGGCAGGGGATGACAAGCCCGCGGAGGTCGTGCGCAGCCGATTCATGAAGCTGAATGTTCTGGAACGGCACTGCAACCAGGCCAAGATCCCGGTTATCTCGGTACATGGTCTGCGGCATACCCACGCTTCGGTGCTTCTGTTTGCAGGTGTATCTATTGCAAGCGTGGCAAGGCGGCTGGGGCATTCCAGCATGACAACAACGCAGAAAACCTACCTGCACATCATTCGGGAACTGGAAAATCAGGATATTGACCTTGTAATGCGGTCACTCTCTGGATTAAGCTGATAAAATAATCAACCATCGCTCGCGCTGATGAAGGATGATAAGAAAAACGTGGTCGTTTTGATGTTATTCATAATACAAAAAAGAGTGGCAGTGTTCAAAGCGAAATGCTGTCACTCTTTTTTAAAACTTCAACCTCTCCTGCAAAAAGCGGCACAATAGCTCCGCACAGGCGTTGTGTTGTTTTTGGGGACGGAGGAATCCGGCACAAATAGGCGGCAGACCGTCTAATATTACATCCCGGACATTGGACATCTGGTTGCTGGAAGATTTCTCGAAACGGTTCAGAGATACACAATTCTGCTCCTGCGTGCGGTAGAGTACCTGATAAAATTGCTCGACCAGCTCCAGCTGTGGGTGTGCACTGCTCTCCCGCAGTGCCTGCCACAGCGGTGCCAGGGCATCCGGGGCAAAGCCGGGCACCAGCAGGGTCTGCCCGTCCAGCTCTGCCGGTGTAATATGCGTTCGCTCCCAGAAAGGGCTGCTGCGGCAGACCATGACGGCGGCGGTATGCTGTGAAAGGGCGGTGCGTGCAAGCCCCGCAGCACAGCCGCCCAGGTCCATCACCAGCCCGGCATCCAGTGCGCCCCGTTGCAGTTGCACCGGCACTTCATCGTTGGACAGGGAAGTAAGCTCCAAGGGGATGCCGGGGTACTGCTGCCGGAATGCTTCCAGCACCTCCCCCAGATTGGGCAGATAGTCCGGAACCAGTGCCACGCTGATGCCCAGCCGCAGTGGTGCAGACTGGATGTCCTGATAAGCTTGCTGGCACAGGGCATTGAATTGCTGCACCACCGGCGCAGCCTGTGCCCGGAACCGCTCACCCTTTTCAGTAAGAGCCAGATGATTGCGGTTGTTGACAAACAGCTTGCCGCAAAGCTCTTCTTCCAGTGCAGCAATGCTCAGCCGCAAGGCCTGCCGGGACAGATACATCCGCCCGGCGGTGTGGGTGTAATTCAAATCTTCGCACAGTGCCAGAAAATAGCGCAGCTGCTGGATGGTCATGATGTGCTCCTTTTTACAAAACGCAAGTTTTACTTGATACTTATAAGGATATTATATCTTCTTTTTCTTTGTTTGTAAATGTGATACTTTTAACAAGAACGGCAATAGATTTTTGTCGATGCGAAGGATATAGCAAGAAAAGGAAGGAATTATTATGGAAAAGATCTCCCGTAAAGGATTTCTGAAGATCGCAGCAGCTGCTGCCATGAGCGGCGTGACCGCTGCCGGTCTGGCTGCCTGCAATGCAGCCAGTGGCTCCTCTGGCGCTTCCAGTGCAGCCGGTATCTACACCCCCGGCACCTACACCGCTACTGCCAAGGGCATGAGCGAGATCACCGCCACGGTCACCTTTGATGCCAACACCATCACCAAGGTGGAGCTGGACCTCTCCGGCGAGACCGAGAGCATCGGTGGCGCTGCCAAGGACAAGCTGATCGAGCAGATCATGAACGCCCAGACCAGCCAGATCGACGGCGTGACCGGTGCAACCGTCACCAGCAAGGCCGTGCAGAACGCTGTGGCAGACTGCATCCAGCAGGCCAGCGGCGGTGCCATCAACCCTGCACAGCAGTCCACCGAGGAAACCTCCTCTACCGCCGACTGGCTGGGTGAGGCACCGGAGATCGCCGAGAGCGATATCAAGCAGACCGTGGACTGCGAGGTTCTGGTGGTGGGCGCCGGTTCTTCCGGTAGCTTTGCTGCCGCCGCTGCCGCCGAGGCTGGTGCCAAGACCATCCTCATCGAGAAGTTTGGTCACGATATGGCCAGCGGCATCCGGGATACGCTGGCAGCCTGCGGCTCCAAGCAGCAGCAGGAGGACGGCGACGACGTGAGCAAGAAGGACGCCGTGTGCTACCTGTGCAACTGGAGTCAGGGATACACCCGCCGCAGTCTGGCACAGGTCTGGGCCGATAAGAGCGGCGAGACCATGGACTGGTTCACGGATGTTCTGGCCGAAAGCGGTATCGACTTCCGCCACGAGATCGACGAAAAGCACGAGGGTGACAATTACGAGGTTCTGGATGTCGGCCACAGCACCCAGTATGGCGAAGAATACAGCGAGCAGCTGACCATGGATGCCGTGCTGAAGCACGCTGAGGCAGACGGCCTTGAAGTGCAGTACGAGATCACCATGGTCAAGCTGGAAAAGGACGGAGACCGCGTCACCGGCCTCATCGCCAAGAATGCCAACGATGAATATGTGCGCTACAACGCTTCCAAGGGCGTGATCCTCGCCTGCGGCGGCTACAGCGGAAACGAGACCATGATGAACGCCCTGCAGCCCCAGAGCGTGGAGCAGACCTGCGTCAACTACTCCAAGCCCGGCGCAAAGGGCGACGGCATCAAGGCGTGCCTGTGGGCTGGTGCCATCATGGACACCACCCACACCTCCATGATCTTCGACCGTGGTGCCATCAAGCCGGACCAGACCGGCGAGTACGGCAAGGCCAGCGATGGTGCCCTCTTCTGGATGGGCAGCCAGCCGTTCTTGAAGGTGAACCTGAAGGGTGAACGCTTTATGAACGAGTATATGCCCTACGATTTGGTGCTGCACGCTGCCGCCAGCCAGCCCTACCACACCTACTGCACCGTGTGGGACAGCAAGTATGCCGAGGACTGCGAGCACTTCGCCACCCATGGCTGCAGCCGTCTGTATCCCCATGTCAACGGCACCAACCCGGTGTTCCCCATGGACTATGTGCAGGCAATGAACGCCGACCTGCAGGATCAGGGCTACATCGTGGAGGCCGACACCATCGAGGAGCTGGCCGACAAGCTGGGTCTGCCGAAGGAGACCTTTACCGCTACGGTGGACCATTACAATGAGCTGGCCGCCAAGGGCGAGGATGAGGACTACGGCAAGGAGAACTACCGCCTCTCCACCCTGAGCGAGGCACCCTTCTACGGCGTCCGTCAGGCCGGCGGCTATCTGATCTGCACCATCGACGGCATCCAGATCGACGACAATATGCACGCCATTGATCAGGACTTCAAGGCCATTCCCGGTCTGTATGTCATTGGTGACATGAGCGGCAACTACTTCTCCGGCAGCTATCCCAGCCTGATGGCAGGTGCCGCCGCAGGCCGCAGTGCCACCTTCGGCCGCCTTGCCGGTCAGAACGCTGCCGCAGGCATCTGATTACAACGTTTTCCTTCTCTTCTAATTATATCTGCACCTGAAAAAGCCGCTCCGGGTCTAGCCGGGGCGGCTTTTCTGATGAATGCGGAGAAGAAAATGTATTCTCAGGCGTGAAAACCGCTCACTGCCCTTCTTTTCCGTTCGGATGCTCGTCCTTCTCCAGAACAAGATCCATGAGATATTCAAAGGTGATAAGCACGCGCGCATAGAAATAGTTGGCGGTAAGGTTCCGGTCGTCCAGCATCTTGTCGTCCAGCAGCACAAAGGCAGGGTCTGCACAGCGGGCGATGGGAGAATTGTCGGCACCCACAAAGGCAATGATGCTCCGGTGCTGTGCAAAGGAATCCTGTACCGGCTTCAGGATGGTGCCAGTCTTTCCACTCTTGCTGATGGCAATGACCAGCCCGGCATTCAGTGCACCGCTTTCGTAGACCTCATAGCTGTTGGAGCCGATGGCGCAGTAGCCCAGAACCAGCAGCTTCCGCACCATAAATTCCTGCAAAGGGGCACAGAACCCGGTGCCTGTCACAAGGATGGGCTTTTGCCGGTTGGCGTGGAGCAGCTCCACAAAGCGGTGTATTTTTTCTTCTGGGATACCCCCGATAAAGGCGGTGATGTCGGAGGCGTGGTTTTTGTTGTCGATCTCGTTCTGGATCAGAAAACCGATGCGGTAGATCATATCGGTGTAGCCGGTATAGCCCATCTTTTTGCTCAGCCGGATCACGGCCGCGGGGGAGGTATAATTCTGCGCTGCAAACTCTCGCACGCTGCACTGACCGCCGTTTTTTGCGGTTTCCAGCACCGCCTGCAAAAGCTGCTGCTCGTTGGCATTCAGATGGTGCTGATCTGCCAGTTTATAAAGGTCGTGTTTCATATTTTACTCCGATTTTCGAATCAAAGAACGGCTTGATTCCATAAAGTATACGCTGAATCGCGTATTTTGTCAATAAACATTTCGATGTATCCAACATGAAAGCGAAACATGTTTCAGCTTTTGCGAACAAGTTCAAAAAAAGTCCAATTCGGTAGATTTTTTTGTGCAGAGTGATATAATCAAGCCATCGAAACGGTAAGGTGCACCCCCGAAACGAAGAGACAATTTGAAAAGAGAGATTCATGGAACGTTAGGAGAACACCAATGAAACAAAAAGTTATGGATGCTATGCAGAGCTTTTCCAGAGCTCTGATGGGCCCCGTTCTGTTCCTGCCCATTGCGGGTATGCTGCAGGCGATTTCTTCGGTCATGAGCAACACGGCACTGGTGACAGAGGGCGGTGTTGTCTGGACCCTCGGCAAATTCATCAATGGCGGCGTTGGAGCAGTCATTGGCAATCTGGGTATCCTGTTCTGCGTGGGCATCGCAATGAGCCTTGCCAAAAAGCGCAAGGCAGATGCGGCATTTCTGGCACTGGTCAGCTATCTGGTCTGGCTGGCAGCCAATTCCCGCTGGCTGGATGTGGCAGGACTGACCATCGCCGGTGATACGGCAAGCGCTTTGTACGGCACCGGTCAGACCATCTGCCTCGGCTATCACGTTACTGACATGGGCGTATTTCTGGGCATGATCCTTGGCGTGGTGGTGGCGCTGGTCCACAACCGCTTCATCGACACCGAGTTTGAAGGTGCCATGGCCATGTACGGCAACAGCAAGTTCGTCTTTGTGGTGCTGCTGCCCATCGTTCTGGTCATGGCGGTGGTTGCCAGCTACGTCTGGCCTGTGGCTGCGGCGGGTATCAACGCCCTGACCGGTGTCATGGCAAGTGCAGGCGCGTTCGGTGTGTTCCTGTACGGCTTCTTGAACCGCGTGCTGATCCCCACGGGTCTGCATCATCTGGTCTGGTCGCCCTTCCTCTACTCCGCACTGGGCGACAGCATGATCATCGGCGGTGAGCAGATCGTTGGCGCAAAGCCTGTGTTCCTTGCCCTGCTCAGTGACCCCAGCGTGGCAATGATGCGGGATTCCGCACGTTTTCTGACCTACGGTCTGATGAAGACCTTCGGCGTGATCGGCGTGGCAATGGCTTTCATCTCCACCGCCAAAAAGGAGAAGAAGGCTGCCACCAAGGCACAGATCATCCCGGCTACCCTTACCGCCTGTCTGGTGGGCGTGACCGAGCCGCTGGAATTCACCTTCCTGTTTGCAGCTCCCGCGCTGTGGCTGGTGTACTCGGTTCTGGACGGTCTGTTCCAGATGATCGTTTACCTTGTGGGCATCCGGGTCTGCGCCACCAACGGCATCATTGATTTTCTGGTGTTGAACCTGCCTGCCGGTATCGGTCGCACCCGCTGGCCGCTGTATGTGCTGGTGGGTCTGGTGGAGATCGTGGTAATGTACCTCGTTTTCCGCTTCCTCATCGTGAAGATGAACCTCAAGACCCCCGGCCGTGAGGACGGCGAAGAAGTCACCGACCTTGCTGCAAACGCAGCTGCTGTCAAGCAACAGATCCGCAGCGGCGCAGCCGAAAAGACTGCTGCCAGCGCAAACGATGCACAGACCGCAGCCCATATCGTGGAAGGACTGGGCGGTGCAGAAAACATCCTGAACACCGATAACTGCATGACCCGTCTGCGAGTGCAGGTCAAGGATGCCGCTCTGGTCAAGGACAAGGAGTGGTTCAAGCCCACCGGCTCCGCAGGTCTTGTGGTAAAGGGCAACAACATCCAGATCATTTACGGCCCCAAAGTGGGAAAGATGCGTGCCATCGTGGACAGCTACCTTGGCCGCGCAGAATAAGATATCCGCTTTTATTCATCATACAAAAAACATTATAATAGGAGGCTTGCCTTATGAAAACGTTCAAACTGGTCATCGCCGGCGGCGGCAGCACTTATACCCCCGGCATCGTCAAGAGCCTGCTGGTGCAGAAGGATCGCTTCAAGCTGAATGAGCTGGTGCTCTACGATAACAACGCAGAGCGTCAGGAGGCTGTGGGTGTCATCGTCCGCCATGTGGTGGAAATGTTCGACCCGGAACTGAAGCTGACCCTGACCACCGACCCGGAAGTTGCCATGACCGATGCCGACTTCATCTTTGCACAGATGCGTGTCGGCCTGTACGCTATGCGTGAGCAGGACGAGAAGATCCCGCTGAAGTACGGCGTTGTGGGTCAGGAGACCTGCGGCCCCGGCGGTCTGGCTTACGGCCTGCGTACTATCTACCCCATGGTGGAGCTGATCGATTACTGCGAAAAGTACGCAAAGCCCACCTACTGGATCGTCAACTACTCCAACCCCGCTGCCATCGTGGCAAAGGCAACCTTCCGTCTGCGCCCGAAGGCTCGTATCCTGAACATCTGCGATATGCCGGTTGCCATCGAGCGCAACATGGCCGAGATTCTGGAGTGCGACCGTCATGATCTGGAAGTGGACTACTTTGGTCTGAACCACTTCGGCTGGTTCACCAAGGTGCGCCTGAACGGCGAGGATGTGACCGAGAAGCTCAAGAGCTATGTAGCAGAGCACGGCTATATGCCCCAGAACGCCAAGAGCGATGTGCTGCACAGCGATCCGTCTTGGCTGCACACCTACGCAAACGCCAAGAACATCTGCTCTGCTTTCCATGACTATCTGCCCAACACCTATATGCAGTACTACCTGCTGGGCGATGAAGTTGTAAAGAGCAGCGATCCCAACCACACCCGTGCCAACGAGGTCATGGAAGGCCGCGAGAAGCGCATCTTTGATGCTGTGGCAGATTATCGTGCCGGTAAGGACGTAGACCTGACCAAGTTCTTCGGCGGTGTGCACGGCGAGTTCATCGTGGACGTTGCCATGAGCCTTGCCTTCGACCTGCGCAAGCGCTATCTGGTCATGGTGGAGAACAACGGCGCTGTGGAGAACCTGCCCTCCGACGCCATGGTGGAGATTCCCGCTTATATCACCGACCGCGGCCCGGAACCCGTGCGTGTGGGCGAGATTCCCACCTTCTACAAGGGTCTGATCGAGCAGCAGGAGGCTGTGGAGAAGCTGATCGTGGATGCCGCTGTGGAGCACTCCTACGAGAAGGCACTGATGGCCTTTACTCTGTCCAAGACCGTGCCCAGCCTGCTGGTCGCCAAGAAGATCTTGGACGATATGATCGTTGCCAACAAGGCTTACTGGCCGGAGCTGCACTGATAAGTACTTCGTCAGCGGCTGATACCGGACAACTGAGCCCATAAAACATTGAACGCCTCCCCGGCATTCCTTCCAAGAAGGATGCCGGGGAGTTTTTTTGCTGTCATATTTACAAGTCAGAGGAATCGAAGAAGTCTTTTAATGTAATTCCTAAACCCTGACAAATTCTTTCAATCGTCTCTACGCTTAACTGCCCTCCCCGACGGGCGGTGGTTTGAATCGTGGAGTACGATATTCCGCATTTCTTTGCCAATACACATAGATTCATATCACGCACTTGCATCAAATCCTGAACACGCTTGATCGTATCCACGAAAACTCCTCCCATCTTTTTAGTTCAAAACTTTTCCAACGACCTCAAATCTTTGCTCTAGAGATGGAAAACCAGCAAGGATTCATTTGAAATTTATCCCCGAACAAATGAACTCTGCTATAATGCGGGTGCGACATATGAGGCCGACAGAATTTTGAAAGAATTGCCAGAGACATTGGAAGTACGTAAGTCCAGAGACTGCCTGATGATGAATCTGGAGGAGGCGCAGAAGTTCTTTGGTATCACTTTTAAGAAACCGTTATTTCCATGGCTTTCAAAGATTTTTGCATAAAATGTTTTGAAAGAGATGCTTGTTGGACATCACTTTCGATAAAATGAACCTCAGAAGGGAAAAAATATATTTCTGAGGAAGACAAAACAATGTCAAACGGTGATTATGGTTACTTCAGCAAAGGTGATACGGGCTATGCCCAGTACATGACGGCGTTCAACCGCAACTTCGGCGGTTCGTCTGGCGGCGGTGGTGGTGGCGGAAACCACAACAACAATGGCGGTGGCGGCGGGGACGGCAGCGGATGCGGCGGCCTGATCGCTATTGCAGTGGTCGTGGTGCTGATCCTGATCGTCTTGGATGGCTGAATCAATCCCTGCAGGTGAAACACAGGTTTTCCCTGTGGGGATTTTTCGAATCTGCTTGTAGAAAACGGCGGTCTATGATAGCATGAAATCAAAGAAAAACAGGAGGGCTTACACATGGTTTTACTGGTTGTGGATACACAGAAAGGTATCGTGGATGAACGCCTGTATGCGTTCGAAAAGTTTGTCAGCAACATCAGGAAACTAATCCGAACTGCCCGCGAACAGGGAATCGAGGTTGTCTATGTCCAGCATGACGATGGGCCCGGCACCGGTTTCTCCATCGGGGACGATGAATTCGAGGTCTATTCCGGGTTTGCGCCACTGCTGACTGAAAAACGGTTCGTCAAGACCGTATGCAGTGCGTTCAAAAAAGAAAGCGGTCTGCTGGAATATCTGACGGAAAAGGGCGAAAAAGATGTGATGGTCTGCGGCATCATGACCGACTTCTGCATCAATGCAACGGTGGAGGCGGGCTTTGAGCATGGCCTGCACATGATCGTTCCTGCCTATGCAAATTCCACGCAGGACAACGAGTACATGACAGGGGAGCAGAGCTACCACTATTACAATGAATTCCTCTGGCCGGACCGCTATGCCGATTGTGTGCCCATGGACAAGGCGCTGGAGCTGCTCAAAAAGTGAGGTGTTTACAATGATTCCTGAAAAAGTAAAAAATCAGATTCAAGTGGTGCAGGGTGATATTACCAAACTGGACTGTGACGGCATCGTGAATGCGGCCAATCGGAGTCTGCTGGGTGGCGGCGGTGTGGATGGTGCCATCCACCGGGCAGCAGGGCCGGAATTGTTGGCGGAGTGTCGTACGCTGCACGGCTGCCGCACCGGCGAAGTAAAAATCACCAAGGGCTACCGGTTGAGAGCAAAGTATATCATTCATACGGTAGGCCCGATTTATTCCGGCACAGCAGAGGATGCCGCGCAGCTGGCGGACTGCTACCGCAATTCGCTGAACCTTGCCAAAGAGCATGATGTCCATAGCATTGCGTTCCCGGCAATTTCGACCGGCGTGTATGGCTACCCGCTGGAAGATGCCACGGAGATTGCGGTCAAAACAGTGGCGCAGTGGCTGGAAGCACATGCGGATTACGCAATGCAGGTGATTTTCTGCTGCTTCGATGCCCGGACGGAGCGGGTGTATCAGGCAAGGCTGTAACCGGAAGAGGTGTGAGAGATGGGCTTTTTCAAAAAGCTGTTTACAGGGATCGGGTTTGCGGCAGGTTTTCTGTTCTTCGGATGCTTGTCAGTGATTGTGTATGCGTCCCGCGGGCGGCATAAGCCCCGTCATCGGCGCAGCAGTTTTTGGAATACGCTGGAACGCTATCTGATTTTTTCGTGGATCTGTGAAGGTGTGTGCAGCAGCCGGAAACGAGCGGAAAAGTCCTATTATCAGCGCACAGGCAGCGATTTCTGGCAGACGCAGACACGGGTTCGACCGAAAAGTGTTAAAAATGCTGTTCCTGCGGTGAAAACACCAAGGCCGGAGACAAAAAGCACAAGCACAGGTGCAACGCGGTCGGTAAAACCAAAGAGAACGGAGCGTCCTTCTGCGGCACAGAAAGCATCGGCAGCACAAAGCGGTGCCAAAAGCGTGTCGGTACCGACTGTACTAGGGCAAAACGTTTCGGCGGCTGACGCAGAAAAGCATAGCGAACGGTCAAAGCCTAAGCCAGAACCCAAGCAGGAGCATGCTGCGCAACAGCCAGAAGCCAAAGAATTACATCAAAAGTCCGCACAGCAATTGGAAGCAGAACGGCAGCAAAAACTGGAAACTCTGCGCACTGCGATGCAGAAACAAATTTGCGCCATCCATGCAGATGTAGAACTCCCGGCCAACGGTCAGAATGACAGTGGGGCGGCGGAGCAGAAACTGCATGTCCTGTTGTACAAGTCCACGCTGCCAGAAAATGACCTGAATCAAGCGCTGGATGAGCTTCGGACGGAGCGCAGACGGCAAAAGGCAGAGTATCAGGGCGCACCGTTCGCAGATGTGTTTCTGGTGAACCTGATTTTGTCCGATGAGGATAGTGAGCGGGCCTGCATCGTGGATGTGGGGGATACCGGCATGAGCTATGTCATTCCGTGGGGCAGCATCCCGAAAGACCTGCAGGAACCGCTGCACCGCTATGTATCGGAAGCGGAAGGAAAGCTCTACGGCTACTGCAAGGAAGAACTCTGCAACAGTGAAAGCGGCAGGATGGTCGTGGAACTGTATCTTGGTAAACAGGATGGGTATGGCTCCCGAATCCTGTACTGAAAATGGAGTAAAGATTGAAATACAGAGAAATCGCAGACGGCATTTTTGTTGACCGTCCCAACCGCTTTATTGCCCATGTGGGAGTGAATGGAGCAGTGGAAACCGTCCATGTCAAGAACACCGGGCGGTGCAAGGAACTGCTACTGCCCGGCACGGCGGTTCGGCTGGAAGTGTCAGATAACCCGAAACGTAAAACAAAATACGACCTTGTGGCGGTACATAAGCAGGGACTTGGTTGGGTCAACATGGACAGTCAGGCACCCAATAAGGTGGTAGGGGAGTGGCTTGCAAAACAGGGCTACGACTATATCAAGCCGGAATTCACCTATGGCAAGTCCCGCATCGACTTTTATATGGAAAAGGGCGAGCAAAAGTATCTGATGGAAGTCAAGGGCTGCACACTGGAAGTGGACGGTATCGGCTACTTCCCGGATGCACCCACCGAGCGCGGCGTGAAGCACCTGCACGAGCTGGCGCAGGCACAGCAGGCAGGGTATCGGTGCGCAGTGGCTTTCGTGATTCAGATGAAAGGCATCACCGAGGTGCGGCCAAATGTCAGCACACAGCCGGAGTTTGGTACGGCACTGGCCGAAGCAAAGGCCGCAGGTGTGCGGGTGCTGTTTTTGCTCTGCCATGTAGGGCGGGATAGTCTGGAAATCGTGGAGCAGAGGGAAGGGTGAAGACGGCAGAAAAATGCTTTGCGTGATTCAGTTACAGAAATCATAACTAGGAAATGTTATCATATAGATACAAGAAACACACCGACAACATTCCAATGGAGGATTTCGATATGAAGGCAAAGTTTTACATCTGCAATCACTGTGGCAACCTTGTCACTACCATCCATAACGCAGGCGTTCCGCTGGTCTGCTGCGGGGAGAAAATGAAAGAGCTGGTTCCCAATACGGTGGAAGCCAGCGGCGAGAAGCATCTGCCGGTGGCAGAGCTTTCTGGCAGTCGTCTCACGGTCACAGTGGGCGCGGTGGAGCACCCCATGGCGGATGTTCACTATATTCAGTGGATTTTTGTGGAGACTGAGAACGGCGGGCAGATCCGCTATCTGAATCCGAGGCAGGCACCCAAAGCTGTTTTTGAACTGGGCAGTGAAAAGCCGGTGGCCGTTTACGCATACTGCAATCTGCATGGGCTCTGGATGACGAATCTCTGATACAATCAATGCAAACGGGGAGTGATTTGATGTCACTCCCTGTTTTTTGATGAGAACTTTATGCGGTTCTTTTGGTTCGGAACTGTGTATAAATGGGATGGATAAAATGAGCAGGCACACTATATGCGTTTGTTAAACGCTAAAAGTGTTTAATTCTTTGCGTTGAATCGTGAAAATGAGACCTGTGAAAAACGTAGAAAATTTGATATGTTTGCGCTGCAAACTAAGGCATATTGATGTTTTTGAAACGAGTTTATAGTGAAATATGTGCGATTCGAGTGCAGATATTCATTCTTGTGAGTTTGTTGTGCGAATTTGTCACGTTCCGCCGCAAAAAAGGACTTGACGGAAAAAATACTCTGTGATAATTTATGAGCAAATTCGCTTTTGTGAAATAAAGTCGAATTTGAATCCGCGATTTGCGGAAAAAGAAGGGGATTACGCAGGAACAGCTGAGTATAATGCTGAACATTAGTGCGAACCATCTTGCAAAAGTTGAAACGGGAAGCCGCTGCTGCTCGATTGAGTTGCTGCAGGATCTTTCGTCCTGCCTGAATGTCAGAACGGACTATCTGCTGAACGGAGATGCACCGCATAACAACCATCTGAGGGAAAGACTGACGTTTCTTGCACAGGAATTAGAAAAGATTACGGCGGACCTCCCGGTATGGGGATAGGAAAAGCAAAATCCTCTTTTTCAATGCCCAAAAGCGTGGTAGAATAGGTAAAAGATTCAGTATCTGAAAAACGGAGCGCGCAACAATGAAGATTCTGGTCAGCGCCTGTCTGCTGGGCGAAAACTGCAAATACAGCGGCGGAAACAATTACAATCAGGCGGTCTGTGATTTTGCGCGGGGGCATCAGGTGGTTCCGGTCTGCCCGGAGGTTTTGGGCGGCCTGCCCACACCGCGGTGCCCGGCGGAAATCGTGCAGGGCGTTGTCACGAACAAAGAGGGCATCAATGTGGACCGGGAGTTCCGAGCGGGCGCAGCCAAGGCCCTTGCCATCGCAAAAGAAAATGGGGTGGAGCTTGCCATCCTGCAATCCCGCAGCCCCAGCTGCGGCGTGAAGGAAATTTACGATGGAACGTTTTCCGGGACAAAGATTCCCGGACAGGGCGTTTTTGCCAAGATGCTGATGGACGAAGGCGTCCGTGTTCTGGATGCCGGGGAATTGCCTGAAATTATCTTGAAAAATGAGGACGGAAAATGTCAATCAAACTGATTTGCAGCGACATTGACGGTACGCTGCTGCAATACGGCAAAAAGGAACTGGAAGACGAGATCTTTGAGCAGATACGGGAGCTGCATCGGCGCGGCATTCTGTTTTGCCCGGCATCTGGTCGGCAGTATACCAGCCTGCGCAAGCTCTTTGCACCGGTGGCGGACTGCTGTGTGTTTCTCTGCGAAAACGGCGGCGTGATTTATAAGGACGAACAGTGCATCGCCAAGAATCCGATGCCGCGCGCGCTGGCCGAAGAAATCGCCAACGACCTGTGGACCCGCAGCGACGGGCAGGGCGAAGTGATGCTTTCCGGCCAGAATACTGCATACCTGATGGAGCGGGGTCTGGGAATGCTCAAGCGTATTCAGTTCATCGGGAACAATTATCAAATCATCCATGACCCTTCCGAGGTGCCGGAGAAGATCACAAAAGTATCGGTGTATCTGCACGAAGGCGTAGAATCTTACACGGAACGGTTTGTCCCACGATGGAAAGAGGCGAACTGCGCTGTGGCAGGGCCGTACTGGATCGACACCACCTTTGCCAACAAGGGTATTGGTGTGCGCAGCATCTGCAAGACTCTGGACATCGCCCTTGCCGATGTGATGGCTTTTGGCGACAATTATAACGATGTGTCGATGCTGGACATTGTGGGTGTGCCCTACATTATGGATGGTGCCGCCGCACCGCTGCGGGAAAAGTACCCGAACCATACACCCTGCCCAGAGGATGTGCTGCGGGAGTTCTTGAAGCAGAACTGAATTTTGCACGCATGTGTGCAAAATTCAAAATAATACGATATAAGGAAATATTTTGACATGACGAAAGTGCTTTTCATCTGCCATGGGAACATTTGCCGCAGCCCAATGGCCGAATTTGTAATGAAAGACTTGGTGGCCAAAGCCGGGCTTTCTGATAAATTTGAAATCGCATCCGCCGCCACCAGCACCGAGGAGATCGGCAACCCGGTCTATCCGCCCGCCCGGCGGAAGCTGGCCGAGCACGGCATCTCCTGCGAGGGTAAAACCGCCCGGCAGATGACCCGGAGGGATTACGAAACCTACGATTATCTGATTGCCATGGATCACAACAACCTGCGCAATATGGCGCGCTTTGTGGGCGGCGACCCGGAGCATAAAGTGTCTCTGCTGATGGATCATACCCGCCGCCCCGGCGATGTGGCCGACCCATGGTATACCGGGGACTTTGAAGCTACCTGGCAGGATGTGCTGGAAGGCTGCACGGCTCTGCTGGAAGAACTGCGCTGACAGGAGAATTTTATGACAGAGCGTTATTGTGAGGGTGAACGGTTTGCTGACCTGTCGTTCACCGAGGAGGCTTTTGAGGACTGCGACTTTACCGACTGCGTGTTTGTGGATTGCTCCTTTACCAAATGCGAACTGGATTATACCACGCTGAACGAGTGCAAATTCGTGCGGTGTGAGATCACAGGTCTGCGCAGCACCCATTCTTCGGTGCAGTCGCTGGATTTTGAGGACTGCCGTTTGCAGGAAATCGAGTGGGCACCGCTGATGTCCAACGGTGCCTTCCCAGACCCCATTCACACGCTGAAAGAGTGCAGTCTGAAATATAACACCTTCACCGAAATGAACTTTAACCGCTTCGACTTTTCGGACGGCAACGAAATTGTCGGCTCCATGTTTGCCAAATGCGAGATGCAGCTGGCGAATTTCAAGGGTGTAGAACTTCACGAAACGGAGTTCTACCAGTGTGATCTGCGCAAGGCGGATTTCCGGGATGCCGCCGGTTATAAGGTGGACATTCTGGGCAGCCGCCTGAAGGATGCGAAATTTTCCCTGCCGGAAGCGGTGAATCTGCTGGCAGATTTGAAGATCAAGCTGTCGTAAGAAGGAGGAAAAATGCGTCAACTCATCATTGCACGAAAAGATCTGCAGATGTCGCCTGGCAAGCTGGCGGCGCAGTGCTGCCACGCTTCGCTGGCGTTCCTCACCGACCCCATCGGCATGGGACAGGGCGTGGAACCCATCGAGAAAGACGGAGAAATTACCGGCTATCGGGCAGAAATCATGTTGGAGAAAGCAACCTATGAAGAATGGTTCGATGGTTCGTTTACCAAGACCGTATGTGGGGCAAAGAACCGCAATCAACTGCTGAAAGCAAAGACAATTGCCGAGGAATTGGGCCTTGTGGAAAACAAAGACTTCTTCCTTATCCGGGATGCCTGCCACACCGAGCTGGAGCCGGAAGAATTTGATGAAAACGGAGAAGGCATGACCCTGACCTGCATCGGTTTCCGCCCGCTGCCGGATGAAATTGCACACCAGATCAGCCATAAGTTCCATTTGTATTGATAGAACTCCTTTATTTTATAAGCATTTTCCACAGTCACTGCAGCCGTTGCAGATCAACTTGCTGCCGCAGGTCTCGCAGTTTGCGCGGAAATGAGGCACATATAAATCCAGTGCCATCTGCCGGAGGACGAGCGTGCCGAAAAGGTCATCTTTGTCATTACCACGGACGGGCTGGAAAACGCCAGCAAACGGTTTAGCTATGAGAAGATCCGCCGGATGATCGAGCGGGAAAAAGAGCAGTACGGCTGGGAGTTCCTGTTCCTCGGTGCTAACATGGACGCCGTGAAGGAAGCTGCCCGCTTCGGCATCTCGTCCGACCGGGCTGTGCGGTTTGAGAATGACGCACAGGGCGTGGCGGTCAACTACCACGTTGTCAGCGAGACAGTCTCCCGGATGCGGGAAGCACCCTGCTGCGCGTCCATCGGCGCAGAGTGGAAAGAACAAATCGAAGCTGATTTCCAGAAGCGGCATCATAGGTAAGGGAGGAAACAGCCATGTTAGGAGCAATCTTGGGTGACATCGTGGGCAGTCCCTATGAATTTGACCACAACAATTACAAGCACAAGGATTTTCCGCTGCTGAGCGAGAAATCGCACTTCACCGATGATACGGTCATGACCGTTGCGGTGGCACGGGGATTGATTGCAGGTAAAGGCATCCCGGAGAGAACATTTGAAGAAACAAAGAGCGAGATGCGCATTTGGGGAGAAACATACCCTCATGCCGGTTACGGCGGGATGTTCCGCCGGTGGTTGTACGCAGAAAATCCGAAGCCCTATGGTAGTTTCGGCAACGGCTCGGCTATGCGGGTGTCAGCAGCGGGCTGGCTGTTCGATACGCTGGACAAAACGCTGGAAATGGCAAAAGTGACCGCTGAAGTCACCCACAACCACCCGGAGGGCATCAAAGGCGCACAGGCCACGGCGGCAGTGATTTTTCTGGCCCGTACCGGCCACAGCAAGCCGGAGATCAAGCGGTATGTGGAGCAGACCTTCGGTTATGACCTGAACCGTACCTGCGATGAAATTCGGCCGACCTATCATCATGTGGAGACCTGTCAGGAAACTGTGCCGGAAGCAATCATTGCTTTTCTGGAAAGCGTCAGTTTTGAGGATGCACTTCGCAATGCGGTCTCTCTGGGCGGCGACAGCGACACCCTTGCCTGCATCACCGGCGGCATTGCCGAAGCTTTTTACGGGATGCCGCAGGAACTGCGGGACGAGACTTTGAAACGTCTGCCGGAGGATATCCGGGAAGCATATGAACTGTTGTGCTTCATGATTGCCAAGATGATATAAAATGCGATGATGCGACTGAATTTTGAAAAGATTGCATAGGATTTTATAAAAGTATTATTCTTTCATGAATTTTAGCGCTCTTCTATTGACACTGCTAATGAACGGTGCTATAACAGTGGCGTGCTCAGGAGGAAGGGCAAAAGGAGAGCCGCTAGGCTCCCCGGAAAGCCCTTCTGAATGGACGCTTCAGATTTTTTGCCCCGACCCGAACGCCGGGATTGGAGGAATGATTT
>OHHI01000149.1_pt1 | contig 57292 bp, 52 predicted proteins | sample 1568001 | NCBI WGS metagenome assembly OHHI01 (sample SAMEA3879506, study PRJEB24766) | human gut metagenome | biome: human-associated habitat; feature: feces | place: USA | collected 1985/1987
TCCCGCATACATATAGCTAAACTTTAGCTAAAACGTATGCGGGATTTAGTACAACAAGCGTTCCCTTTCTTAAGACTTTTTTCACCAAGAATACAATTTTAACATACCCCCTTCTGAACCTTTTATTTTTTATCTTGTTCATGTACCAAAAGCCTGAGGTACCAGGGCAGGATTTTTATATTTAACCTAAACATTATAAAAGTATGAAGAAATTAATTCCCCTATTATTGGTGGTCTTGACTTTCGCAGCCTGAGAAAAAGACCCTGACACGGATAAGCTGGACAACAAGTATCTGGTTTATACCAACTATGACACGAAAGCTGATTTCAAAGCTTTCCAAACGTACTACATGCCGGACAGCATCCTTATCATCGGTGATAAGAAAGAAGCTGAATACTGGAAAGACGAGAGCGCTCAGGAGATTCTGCAAGCCTACGCTACCAATATGAACAATCGCGGTTTTGTCCGTGTAGACGATCGTGAAGAAGCCAACCTCGGTTTGCAGGTCAGCTACATCAAGAGCACTTACTACTTTAATGACTACGGACGTCCCGAATGGTGGTGGAACTACCCAGGCTACTGGGATGCACCTTACTGGGGTAACTGGGGCGGATGGTACTACCCGTATGCCGTGACCTATACTTACAGCACCGGTTCATTCATCACCGAGCTCCTCAACCTGGAAGCCACTCAAGGCGAAAAGGAAAAATTGCCCATACTCTGGACAAGCTATATGAGCGGATTGCTTAGCGGTTCTACAGCTGTAAACACCAAACTGGCCGTTGAAGGTGTGAACCAAGCCTACACTCAATCTTCCTACCTTACTAATAAGTAATTGTTAGTAGTAAATAGTTAAGTAGAGAGGTACAGCCTGAAGTATCTCATAACTAAAAACAATAACAAGTATGAAAACAATAAAATATCTTTCCGTGAGAGTACTGGCAATCACTGCCCTGGCTCTCGTCTTCGCCATGCCGGCAAAGGCACAATTAACCGATAACGGTTATGCCAACATCGATTGGCAATTCAACTTCCCCCTGAGCAACCACTTCGCTGATAAAGCCAGCGGATGGGGTATGAGTTTTGAAGGCGGTTACTATGTGACTCCGAATATTGCTCTTGGTGCCTTCCTGGCCTACCACAGCAACCACGAATACTTCGGTCGCCAGACACTTCCCGTAGGTGAAGGCGGTAGCATCAATACCGACCAACAGCACACATTGTTCCAATTGCCTTTCGGCCTTGCCGGACGTTATACTTTCGACCGCGGTAGCGCTTTCCAACCTTACGTTGGATTGAAAGTAGGTCCTCAATATGCCGAAATCAAGTCTACTTTCAATGTGTACGAAGCTAACAAGAGCACCTGGGGCTTCTACGTATCACCGGAAATTGGTATCAACATCTACCCATGGGCTTATGGTCCGGGTCTGCACGTTGCCGCTTACTATAGCTACGGCACGAACAAGGGCGACTTGTTCACATACAGTGTAGATGGTTTGAGCAACTTCGGTTTACGCCTGGGTATTGCATTCTAACATAATTTGCATTGCAACACAATAAGTTTGACTGGTATTAATTGATTGTTTCAAGACGTGAAAAAAGGGAATAACCGGCCGCGTGAGCGGGGGGCTATTCCCTTTTGTAGTTACGAGTTACAAGCTACGAGCTACGAGTTGCTGCGCCGAACAATTATGCCACATGGTACTTGTAGCTCGTAGCTTGTAACTCGTAACTATTTCACCGCCTGATACATCACCTCCTGTATTCGTGTACGAATATCCATCTTCATCAGTTTCGTATTCCATACATTGGGATAAATGCGATTACACAGGAAGACGTAAACAAGGCCGTTCGTCGGGTCTACCCAGGCACAAGTACCCGTAAAGCCGGTATGACCATAGACGGTAGAGGGGGTAGCAGCAGCGCATGGGCTCTTTGCCGGATTCTGACGGTCGGGCTTATCAAATCCCAGACCACGGCGGCTGATGCGCGAAACCGTAGTAGTAAATACACGGCAAGTCTCCGGACTCAGATAACGCTTGCCATCCAGTTCACCACCATTCAGCAACATCTGATAAATTCGCGCTACTTCCGTTGCATTAGAGAATAGTCCGGCATTCCCCGATACACCACCCTGGAAGGCTGCCGACTCATCATGTACAAAGCCCTGAAGAACAGTCTTCCGCAAGAAAGGATCAAAGGAAGAAGGTATAATTTCGGCTTTCGACAGAGGAGCATGACCACCGGAAACAATGCCGGCATAAACCGTTCCCGCAGTAGCTGCACCTCGCAGCGGCAGGTATCCGGTACGTTTCAGTCCCATCGGAGCATAGAACTCCTGCTCCAGAAAAGCATCCATCGACATTCCCGTACGCGCTTCCACCAACTGCTGCAACAGGATGAAGCCGACACAACTATACCTATAGCGGCGGTCACGCAACGGAGTTTCTATAATCTTCTGCCGGTATGCCTCCTTGAAGGAGCGATTCAGCCACAAGCTATCAGAAACCTGCAATGTATGCTCTGCCGTGCGTACTTTAGACATCAGCCCCTTCTGGAACTTGAACTTCGGGTTTGCCCAGGTACGTACACCAATCTGTGCGGAATGTGCGGCATCGGGCTTTGCCTTGAAAAGAGTTCCTTCATAACTTTCCTTATCGATAGCTTCCAGATAGAATAACAACGTGGAAGGCAATCCGGACTCATGTAACAGTAATTGCCGGACAGTAATATCCTTTTTATCCGTATCCTGAAGCCAGGGCAGATAGTCCGACACACGGTCAGTAAGATTCAGACGCCCTTTATCGTACAGCTTCATGACGGCAAGCAGTGTTGCCGTAGTCTTTGTCAGCGAAGCAAGGTCATAAACATCCGTCGGGGATACCGGCAAGGTAGCACCCGGAATAGCAGATGCAGAAAGTCTGTTGGCAGAAGCGCCCGGCCAGGTATGCGTTCCGAATGCCTTATTATACATTTCCTTTCCATCTTTCAATATCACGATCTGACAACCGGGATAGGCACCTTCCTTAATCCCTTCTTTCGCAATCTCATCGATACGGGTCAGCAGACGAGAGTTCACTCCATACTCATCGGGCACAAAGTGGAGCGGTGTCTTCGGAGTAATAACCTGCCCCGTACCTGTGGCAAACAAATTGCTTATGCTTGCCGAAAGGCGTCCGTCGGCTGTTGCATCTCCATAAAGTATTTTGGCTGTCCGGCACTGCACATCATCTATCGAAGAATGCGCCAATACTACGGCGTCCGCAGCCGACACTGCCCGGCGTATCTGCAACATCTGTTTACCGGGAATAAAAAGCAGATAAACCACCGGCACATCGTGAGTAAACTCGGCAAAGAAGGGTTGGTAGGGTGCCAGGCGATGTTCCGTGACGCAGACAAGAATACGTTTATATTGTGACAATGAATCACGCAACAGCTTGCGTGCAGCAGGCTGCAAGTCTTTCTTCAGCTGAAAGACGGTGGGACTTCCTTCCGTCCCGGTGGAATTTATATATCCGGAGAGTTCTTTCAGGAACGGCTGTACCTCTTTCGCATCTCCCACATTGAGCACTGCCACTTCACGAGTATCCGCATCCAGCGGAAGCACATTGTTTTTATTTCTCAGCACAGTGATCGCCTCCTGGTTCAGACGCCGTATCAGATCACGCGTATGTGCCGTATTGATACGGTTTCCCAAACCGGAAAGACGGACAAAAGGTTTCTTCGACAATCCGAGAGCATATTTATAGGTAAGCACCTTCCGGCACTTCGCTTCGATTTCCGCTTCTGTCAACTCACCGCTCTTCACGGCATCCAGTATAGCTTCCACCTCTTCCTTTATCCGCCGGGGAACAAGCAGCAGGTCGTGCCCGGCCTGCAACGCCTGCAAGCAAATACTCGTGTTATTGGCAGATACTCCCTTCATGGCAAGTGCATCCGTAAACACCAACCCTTTGAACTTCATCTCCTGCGTCAACAAATCATGCACCACTTTGCGCGAAAGCGAAGAAGGCACTCCCCGTTTCGGCTCAAGCACCGGCACTTCCAAATGTCCCACCATCATACCGGACAGTCCGGCCTGAATCGCCTTTCTGAACGGATAAAGCTCCACGCTGTCCAGACGTGCACGCGAAAACGACAGCTTCGGCAATGAATGATGCGAATCCACATCCGTATCTCCATGACCGGGAAAATGCTTACTTACGGAAAGTACACCGCCATCTTCCAGCCCACGTGCATAAGCTATCACTTTATCCGCCACATTCACCGGACTTTCTCCAAAAGAGCGGGTATTGATAACGGGATTCTTCGGATTGATATTCACATCTGCCACGGGAGCAAAGTTGACTTGCACGCCAAGCTCACGGCACTGCCGGGCCATCTCGCGCCCGTACTCATAGAGCAGGCTGTCGTTTTGTATACAGCCCAGAACCATATTTCGCGGAAACACCGGTGTACCCCGCAAACGCATGGAAAGTCCCCACTCACCGTCAAAGGTAACCATCAACGGAATATCCGCCATTTTCTGCGCTTCATTAGTCAGTGCCACCTGGTTTTCCATTAAACCACCGGAAAAAAGCAGGCCACCCACTTTGTAGTCGTCCACTACTTTGCGCAACAGGTCGCGGTTCGCTTTATCCTGTTGGGGGGCAATGGTATAAATGAATAGCTGTCCGATACGTTCTTTCAGACTCATCTTGTTGAGCACTGAGTCCACCCACTGCCGGCAGCGGGCATCATTAGTAAAGGGACGCATCAGGATAGGTTCAACAGGCGCAACAGGAGATTGCGGTGCCGGCAAGCGATGTGTCTGAGCATCAAAACGGGCACAACAACTGAATAGTATCAAGAGGAATAGGAATAGTTTCTTCATTATTATCTATACATTAAGGCTACCAAAGTTATAGTATTTCAAACACAAAGACACGGAAAACACAGAGTTTTTTCGACTAATTAGTAAAAAACGCTGTATTTCCCGTGTCTCCCGTATTTCTATGTTCCGGCTATTTCAGACTTTTATAAATCACCTCCTGTATATCCGTGCGAATATTCATTTCACCCAATTTCGTATTCCACACGTTGGGACACAGGCGGTTACTGAGGAAGACGTACACCGTCCCGTGTTCAGGATCCACCCAGGCGCAAGTCCCCGTGAAACCGGTATGCCCATAAACGGCAGCGGTAGCAGAGGCAGCACAAGGACTGTTCTTCAAATCCTTCAGATTAGGTTTGTCGAAGCCCAATCCCCGGCGACTGATAGCGGAAGTTTCCGTAGTGAACAGGCGGCAGGTCGCTTCGCTCAGATAGCGCTTACCGTTCCATTCGCCACCGTTCAATATCATCTGATAGATTTTAGCCACTTCGGAGGCAGTGGAGAAGAGACCGGCATTACCGGATATGCCACCCATGCAGGCAGCAGCCTCATCATGCACATAGCCACACAAGTCCTGACGACGCAGGAAGTCGTTTGCAGCCGTAGGCATTATCTCTTCTTTGGAGTATTTCTGCAAAGGCAGGTACATGGTACGCTGCAAGCCCATAGGCGCATAGAACTCCTTAGCCAGATAGAGGTCCATCGGCAACTTGACAATTGACTCTACTACCTGTTGCAACAGGATAAAGCCGAGATCACTGTACACATACCGCTTACTGTCCATTTCGCAACGGGCAATCTTTTGCAGGATGGTATTCTTAAAGCTTTTATTCAACCACATCTTATCAGCTACATGCAAGTTGTAAACCGATGATTCTTTCTCCGACACCAGTCCTTTCTTGAACTTGAAGTCCGAACAATAATAGCTATGTTCACTTACCCGCGTGCGATGCCATTCATCCACCCAACTTTGGGCATACGGTCCATGCACGGAGTTCGGGTCGATAGCCTCCAGATAGAAACGAATATAAGGCGGCAGGCCGGACTCGTGAAGAAGCAAGTCCTTAATTGTAATATTCTTCTTATTCGTACTTCGCAGGAAAGGTAAGTATTGGGAAACCTTATCCGTCAGTTTCAACTTACCGCCATCATAAAGTTTCATCACGGCAAGCAGCGTCGCGGTAGTCTTTGTCAGGGAAGCCAGGTCGAACAGATCCGTAGGACGTACAGCAGTGGTATCCTTATCGGAATGTATACCGAAGCATTTATCATACACCGTCTGACCGTCTTTCAGCACCAGCACCTGGCAACCGGGAAAAGCTCCGGCAGCCAATCCTGCCCGAACAATAGCATCAATGCGATGCAACTCATTGGACTTCATCCCCAAATCCTCGGGAATAATGCTTCCCGGCTTCATCCCCGGAGTGATCACACTTCCCTCACCGGCCTGATAAAGACTTCCGATACTCATGGAAAGTTTGCCTTGGGCAGGCACTTTGGCAAAGATGACACCTGCCACATACTGTTGGATATCCGCCTCGGAAGAATGTCCCAGCACTACGGCACTGGCTTCGTTCAAAGCAGGCTCTAACGGTTGCATTCCACGATAAGACGTAAAGAAAGCATATACCAGCGGCACGGACAAGTCCAACTCCGCCAGGAAATCGGCATAAGCAACCACATCGGCATCTTTTCCCGATACGCTGACCACTATACGCCGATAGTCCGCCAACTTACGCGCCAGTTCACGGCGGCCATCTTCCGACGTTTCTCTTGTCAAACGAAAACACTCCATAGGAACAGGAGATAATTTCTTCATCTCATCCACAAAAACACTGTCTTTGCCTTCGCCTATACTCAGAAGAGCAATAGGAGCACCACCGACCGGTGTCAAAGGCAATATCCCGAAATGATTGCCAAGCACCGTAACGGAGGCTTGGCGCAACCTGGTTACCAGAGCCTTCGCCTCATCCGTATGGATACGATAGCTCATTCCGCTAACTTGCAACTGCGGGCGTGGCCGGCGCAAGCCTAACAAATATTTATAAGTAAGTATCTTACGACATTTCGCTTCCACTTCTTTCTCAGAGAGAACGCCCTCTTTCACAGCACTCAGCACTTCCTGTACAGCGTTTGCGGTGTTGTACTGCACCAGTACCATATCATTTCCGGCAAGTAAGGCTTTTGTGGTAAGCTGGGGCACAGACGAAACACCTTTCATATCCAACGCATCTGTAAACACCAAGCCCTGAAAACCCATTTCATCTTTCAGTAATCCCGTTACTACATTTCTGGAAAGTGAAGATGCCGTTTTGGCGTCCGGTTCCAAAGCAGGCACCTGCAAATGACCTACCATCACACCGCCCAATCCGGCACGCACCATTTCACGGAACGGATACAGCTCGACGCTATCCAAACGTTCACGATTATAGTAGAGCACCGGCAGTCCCTTATGCGAGTCCACGTCCGTATCTCCATGACCGGGAAAATGTTTGCTTACGGACAGCACGCCACCACTTTCCAATCCACGACTGTAAGCCAGCACCTTTTCGGCTACTTTCTTCGGATCTTCACCGAACGAACGTACATGAATCACCGGATTCAAAGGATTGGTATTCACATCCGCATCAGGTGCAAAATTGACGTGCACACCCAATTCGCGAAACTCCCGTGCCACTTCACGCCCGTATTCATAAATCAGCTGATTGTCTTCAATGCAGCCCAGAGCAGCATTCTTTGGGAAATAAGGGGTACCTTCCAGACGCATGGAAAGTCCCCACTCACCGTCAAAAGTGATCATAACGGGAACTTTGGAGTTCTTCTGCGCAATATTCGTCAGTATTGCCTGTTCTTCCGGCGTGCCTTCGGCAAAGAGCAGACCTCCGATCTTATACTTCTTCACAAGATCACGTATCTGCTTTTTTCTCTGCTTATCCGCCTTGGCCGGGAAGGTGGTGACAATCAACTGCCCGACTTTCTCTTGCAGGTTCAAACCGGAAAATACGGAATCTACCCACTGTTTGCAACGTGCATCTGCCGCTGAAGGTAGAAAAGGGGCTTCTGCCTGGGCACGAAGCAAGGATGTGCCACCCCATAAAAGGATAGCTAACAACAAGAGAATTATTCTTTTCATTTCTTTGATTATGTAACCCTTCACTCTATTCTATCGTTCTTCTGCAAGTGTCAGTTTCAACATTCCCACATAAATTCCACTTCTTCCTGTGTGCATCACAGGTACATTCTTACCGTCTTTATTCAAGTAGATAGCGGGTTCTTTCATGAAAGTATGGGTATGTCCGCCCAATATGGCATCAATATTATTTGTTTTCTGCGCCAGTTCTTCGTCGCAAGGAGCACCTTTAAGCTGATAACCCAGATGCGACAAGCAAATAACAACATCGCAACCTTCCTGGTTCTTCAGCAGATCCGTCGTCTTCTGTGCCGCTTCTATCGGATCATTATAAACCACACCTTCACATTTATCGGCCTGCACCAATCCTTCCATCTTCGGAGCAAGACCAAAGACACCGATCTTCAATCCGTTGCGGCTGAAAGTAGTATAAGGTTTCACCAGTCCTTCCAGTACCGTACCTGTTACGTCATAGTTGGCACATACCACCGGAAAGTTTGCCATACGGAACAGACGTGCCATATTCTCCAGACCGAAATCAAACTCATGATTACCAATCGTCATGGCATCGTAGCCCATAAGGTTCATCATCTTGACTTCTACTTCCCCCTGGAACAGATTATAGTAAGGAGTTCCTTGGGAGATATCTCCACAATCGAACAGCAACAGATCAGGGTTCACCTTGCGCGCCTCTTTAATAAAGGTGGTCCGTCGCACGGTTCCGCCCATACCGGCATAGCGGTCGGCAGCATTTACAGCAATAGGCTCAATGCGGCTATGTGTGTCACTTGTTTGCAGAATCACCAGTTGTTTGGTTTTCTGTGCAGAGTCGGGAGCCAGCAGACAAAGGGGTTCCTCGGAGATTTCCCGGGTAGATTGTTGTGCTGATGCCGGAAGAAGGCAGCAGACTGCCAACGTTAAAAGAATATATCGTTTCATGATTTCTGATTTATGAATTATGATTTATTTTCTCGGTGAGCAGGATTACTCATCTTTCACAGTTACTCTACCTTCCAGACGGGAAGTGATCTTCTTTCCGGCAGCAGTTTGACGTTCCACATAGTCCATGAACAGACCGCGCAAAGTAGCTCCGTCCGGACATTCCCGTTTCTCAGCCTGGGGCAAGGCAGTCATCCCGTCGTTTCCGTCAGCCAGATAGTCGATTGTAGCAATCGTATAGAGTTGATTGTCTTCTATCGGACGCCCGCCAACCGTACCTTGCAACAGTTTCCCGTCTTTTGTAATCAGAAGCTGCACACCACTGACGCCTTCGCCATGACGCACGGCGATATTATTAAACAGTTCTTTCAGATAGGCTCCCTTCATAGTCAATATACAAAGAGAATTTTCGAAAGGTAATATCTCATAGATGTTTTCGGTAGTGATAGGGCCTTCTGTCAGTACATTACGCAAACCACCCATATTTATCAGCCCCATGTCGGCAGGCTCACCCAGCACTTGTGCGGCAGCATTGCGCAGTACATCCGCTACCAGATTGGAAAGCAAGCTCTCCGGAGCTCCTTTATCCATACTCATTTCCGCAGTACCCACCACACGATACATGATACTGTCAACTTTTGCCTTATAAGGAGCAAGCAGTGCCACCGCTTCAGCATCCGGGTTCACATCCCAAGTAGAGTCAATCGCCACCATGGTTCCCTCTGACTTCGTCACCTTATATGCAGAAGTACAAGAACTTAGCAGGAATATAACTGCCAGAAGTACACCGGGAATAAATTTCAAAGTTATTCTTTTCATTTTGTTCGGGTTTTTAAATTGCTACAAATATAACGAATTGTCTTTCTTATCCCGTCCTGACGGAAAGAAAAAAGATGAACTTTTTCGTTTTCAGGCATATTTTTAAGTTTCGGGATGATAGTGCCGCTACTCATAACCAAAAGGAAGGCATAAAGCGTAGTATCGGCTTTTAACTCCTCTCTGAGCGGTTATGAATCTTTTCACCACAGAGGACACAGAGTTCACAGAGTTTTTAGGCTTCTAGTTCAGAGATAATTATAACCTCTGTGTCCTCTGCGTCCTCTGTGGTGAAATAATTCCTTTCTGTACCGATATGATTCTATTTTAGATACGGATGCTATCAAAACTAACGCCCTCCCTTGATAAGACTTTTCTTTCTTACTATGAATACTTGAAATGAAAGCTTCGTTTCTAAAAATGAAAGCTTTGTTTATAGAAACGAAGATTACATTTATAGAAATGAAGCCTTCGTTCTAAGTCTTTGTTGCAAGGACGATGATTTTAAAAGCTATAGACGATAACTTTGCATTGCGGATAAGTTATGAATCCGTGTAATCCGTGTCTAAAATCTCAATTATCCTTTGCCTCCTTTCTGTAGGGATATGAACTAAATGTGATAAGGTGGTAGAGTGATAAAGTGATAACGGGATAACGCTCTGTGATATATAGCGCAGCTACTTTATCACCCTATCACCTTACCACCTTATCACTCTTTTCCTTCTTTTCTTTTCCGTTATGGGCCCAATTCAATTCCTGATTCACATAAATAATAAACCGCCGAAACTTACGTTATTAAAATATACGTAAGTTACGCACACAGCCTTTCAAGCTGACATATATGCAAAACTTTAAAAATATACCTATATTTGAATTTCGAAAGTAATATAAAAGACAGGCAGATACATGGAAATAAGTGTGGCAACCGACCAGGAATGGCATATAATCCGCTACTCGGCAGGAGATAAAGAGCGCTGGGACCGCTTCGTGCGCCGCTCTAAAAACGGTACGTTCCTCTTGCTGCGTGACTATATGGATTATCATGCCGACCGTTTCCAGGATTGTTCCCTGCTGATCTTCTGCAACCGGAAGTTAACAGCCCTGTTTCCCGGTAATCTTTCCGGCAGTTGTTTCCATTCCCATCAAGGACTGACGTATGGCGGAATGCTCCTTTCCCCTTCCATCACCCTGCAACAAGTAGAAAGTGTATTTCATGCCGCACTCGATTATCTGCATAAGGAATGCAGTGTGCAGTCGATAGTCTATCGTGCTATCCCACATATCTATCACCGCTATCCTGCAGAAGAAGACCTTTATGTCCTCACCCGGCTGGGTGCAGCCCTTGTGGCACGGAGCATCTCATCCGTCATTCCACTGGACGACCGCCTGCCTTTCCGTACTCTCCGCCGTCGCCAACTGAAGAAAGCCCTGGCATCCTCACTGACGATTACAGAAGACGAGGACTTTGCTTCTTTCTGGCCGATACTGGAAGAAAACCTGCACGAACGATACGGTGTCTCTCCCGTACATTCGCTGGAGGAGATTACCCGTCTGCACAGCCATTTTCCCCGCCAGATCTCCCTTTTCCGTGTATGCGATGAAGCCGAAACGTTGGGTGGATGCATTGTGTATGAGACTGACGAGGTAGCCCACGTACAATACATCGCAGCTTCCCCATGCGGAAAGAAATGCGGTGCGCTCGACCTGCTTTTCCACCAATTAATATACGACCGTTATGCGCAGAAGCGATACTTCGACTTTGGCATATCTACCGAACACGGCGGACAAATGTTGAACGAGGGATTACTCTTCCAAAAAGAAGGTTTCGGTGCAAGAGCAATTATGTATGACGTTTACGAATTACGCTTATGATAAAGTATTTAGACCTGCAAAAGATCAATGCCTCCTTCGAACCCGAACTGTCGGATGCTCTGTTGCGTGTTTCCCATTCCGGATGGTATCTGCACGGGGAAGCTACAGCCCGTTTTGAAGAGGAGTTCGCTGCTTATTGCGGTACTTCTTATTGTGTTGGCACTGGAAATGGTCTGGATGCTCTTACTTTGATATTTCTGGCTTACCGGGAACTGGGAGTGATGGATGCAGGCGATGAAGTTATTGTTCCTGCCAATACATACATTGCCACCCTGCTTTCCATTCTTCGTGCCGGTCTGAAACCGATGCTTTGTGAACCTTCTTTCGAAACATGCAATATAGATGCCGCCTATGCCGAGACACTGATTACTCCCCGCACGCGTGCCATACTGCCCGTCCACCTGTACGGGCGTTTAGCTGACATAAAAGAAATATGCGAGTTAGCCAACCGCCACGGACTGAAAGTCATAGAAGATGCTGCACAAGCACATGGAGCTGTCTGGAACAAAGGTTTACCGGGGAAAGGAAATCAGCCTCTGCGTGCCGGTAATCTGGGAGATGCCGCTGCTTTCAGCTTTTATCCTGCCAAAAATTTAGGGGCATTAGGGGATGGCGGTGCTATAACTACTCACGATGAAAGACTTGCCGCCACAGTGCGTTCCATAGCCAATTATGGCTCCACGGAGAAATATGTCCATCGATATCAAGGTATAAACAGCCGTCTGGACGAGTTGCAGGCGGCAGTCCTTTCCGTGAAGCTCCCCCGGTTGGATCAGGATAATATCCGTAGAAGGGAAATAGCGCAAATATATAAAGAAGGAATCGACTGGCAGCGTCTGGAATTACAGAGTACTGTCCATACGAATGATATCAATGAAGCCAATGTTTTTCATATCTTCCCCGTCTTTTCTCCCCGCAGGGATGAATGGCAACGTTATCTCAATAGTCACGGCATTTGTACTCAAATTCATTACCCCATCCCTCCCCATCGCCAGGAAGCGTTGAAAAAAGAATATGGAATGCAACAACTCCCCATTACGGAACGCATCCATAATGAGGAGTTAAGCCTCCCTATATCTCCATTACTGACGAATGAAGATATAGAGCGGATTATTGACTGTGCAAATACCTTTATTTAGAAATTCAACACTTTATAATACGACGATTTCGGCAGTAAGTTTTCGTCAAACAGAAGCGGATAGTTACGCTGACGGTTACCATGGCGGCGATCCAACCATGAATCACCATCATATACATTCCAGAAAGTAACATTGCTAACCACATTCTTGTATTCGCGCAGCACCCGGAACAGCATATCATACTGGGCTACCTGTGCCGCATCCGCTTCAGGAGTCAATTCCAACGTCCTGTTGTCCTGGTTCACACTCAACTGTCCTCCCTGCTCTCTCGTATTTATACGAACGTCCAGTTCAGTGATATGGATATTATCAACCACCTGCGAATAAAGCTCGATAGCCTTTCTGAACTCATCCTCCGTAGGAGAAAGGGTATTATAATGTCCCTGCATTCCGATTCCGGAGATGGGTATTCCCTCAGCCTTCATGCTTTTAACCATATTATAAATGCGGTCACGCTTCGCCGGGTTGGTCTCATTATAATCATTGTAGAAAAGTAATGCTTTGGGATCCGCCTCATGAGCATATTCAAAAGCCTTCTTTATAAACTCGTCCCCTGCAATCTTATAATAAAGAGACTGACGATAAGGCACTTCCGCTTTCGGATCATCCGTCATCGCTTCGTTCACTACGTCCCAGGCATAGACAACATCCTTATATCTATTTACAATCGTATGGATATGCTTTCTCATTCTCTCAAACAGTACCTCCTTGGAAACCAAATTTCCCTGTTTATCATGGAACATCCAGTCCGGAGTCTGGGCATGCCAGACAAGGCAATGCCCGCGAAGCCCTATTTTATTGGCACGGGCAAAGTTGGCTATCTTATCAGCGTTCTCCCAGTTCCACTGTCCCTCCACTGGCTCCGTAGGCTGAGGTTTCATATCGTTCTCTGCAGTGATACTGTTAAAGTTGGAAGTAATCAGTGCCATCTGTTGAGGTGATTTCAGATTTGCCATATTTATCGCACAGCCCACAGTGAAATAATCAGCATACGCATCTTTCAGGTTGTTCACCACAATATCATTCGCAGAAGTAGCATACAAACCTATCAGACAGCCGGTAAAACCACCTGCCACGTTCGTTGAAAGAATATCACCGGGCACGGTATTTCCCAACTGTACGAAGTCAGTTCCATCCGTTGAATAATAAAAGCCATAGCCATCTCCCTTACCCTTTACTCGCAGTTGAATGGGATTCTTCACATCTACTTTCGCACTTGCAACAAGTCCGGATTTACCTCTTGCCGTTCTTTCCAGCACCATGTAGAAATCTTTGTCCTTCTTTGTCAAGCCAAAGACATAATTGAATTTTTCACTCTGCACGCAAGTGATGCCTGCCAGATCTTTCTCTGTCTTCGGAACATACTTCAATGTGGTAGTAAACGAAAAGTTATTATGTTGCTGTCTATAGAAGAGGGTTGAAGTAGGCTTCACCTCTTTTATGTTCACCGGGAAAGGAGTAATCTGCAATCCTCCGTCTTTCAGTACTGAGATGAACTCTTCACGAGGACCTCTCAAACCAATCCAGCGGTAGTCCAGTCGCGGAGATGTGAAGTTTTCAGTGAACGTAAAATTACCATTGGGGAAGTAACCGTCTTCTCCGGTTTTATTCTCCACTCCTTTAGGTGTTTTCAGCTTCGGCTCCATCGGGATCAATCCGTTTTCAAAGACAGGGAATTCTCCCGACCAGTCAACCGGCAGGATAAACGTTTCACGGCCAATGTTCACTCTGCCCTTCTCATTCGGACGGATAGCCAGGAATACACCGTAATATTTGCCGTCAGGACCTTCCACTAAATCGGCATGTCCAGCCCAGTCCACCATATTCTTCCGCTTCTGATTCAGGTATCTCTGGCTCAGGATAGGATTATTGGGAGCCGGAATAAAGGGACCTTTCGGGCTGTCGCTCACAAAGATTACTTCACTATGCCAATCTCCGGTACCACCTTCGGCACACATCAGATAGTAGCGTCCGTTCTTCTTATAGATATGCGGAGCTTCAATCCAGATAGGTTTCTTGGACAAATCCACACCACCATTCACAATTACCTGATCCGAACCGGGAATCACCTGATCGTTTTCCACATCATACTCCCAGATTTTAATTACACGATGTCCGTTATAGAGTTCTTCACCACGCTTCGGTCCATCGTTATGAACCACATACGCCTTGCCGTTATCATCAAAAAAGATAGAAGGGTCAATACCGTCAAAATTCAACTTGATAGGATCACTCCATCCTTTGAAAGGATCTTTCGACTTTACAATGATGTTCCCGAATCCCCCCGCAAACTGGGTGGTGATCATATAGAAAGAATCATTATTGGGGTTATACTTGATGCCCGGAGCATACACACCGGCACTGATACCCGTATCATGTACTTTCAGCTGTGAGGTACGGTCCAGCACATGACCTATCTGCGTCCAGTTCACCAAATCCTTTGAATGGAAGATAGGCACACCGGGAAACATGGCGAACGATGAACACACCAGGAAGTAGTCATCCCCTTTGCGGGTTATGGACGGATCGGGGTAACAACCTTGCAAAATAGGATTATAAAACTCACCGGCCTGCAACGGATTCTCGTTGTACACCTGATCATTCCCCTGATAAACCGCCTGCAGGAATACCGGAGCACCCTTCACCTTTTTACCTTTAGCCCCTTGGCTAAAACCTGCCACTGAAAACATTGTCATACAAAGTGACAACAAAATGATGCGCTTACCCACGGAAAGCGTCGATTTCACCTTTTTCATATCTAATATCAATTATGATTTATAATTACTCGCTATCTCATTTACTGTCACTTATACGGAAATAATCAAAGTCCACATACCCTCCGGGAGCCTTGGTAGCATAATTGAATAGTCCGAAACGGTATCCCATAAAATGCGGGAGAGTATAAGCCATCTTGAGCTGGCTTCCTATTTTTGTCCACTTCTTGCCATCCAGGCTATAGTAGAAGTCCGCTATATCTTTCTTATCTGTGAAGTCACATTCGGCTTTCAGGAATACTGTATTCTGGTTCAGTGGCAGACTTTCCACCTCTTCCGGTTTATCAGTCTGCGCACTTACCATTACAATCTTCTTTACCCCGTTTTCATATTTCACACCTACCAATCCATATTTCTTCTGAAGAAGTGCAAGCCCTGCAAAATCACCTTCTTTCATATCAGACACATCCATAGAAGTAGTTCCTGAACATACCGGACCAATCGTCCGCTGTGTCAACGTGTTTCTTGCTGACAGGAAATCAGTATCTATCCGTCCGGTTTTGAGTCGCAGATATCCCTTCCGTTCACTAACTGACCAGAGAGAATTATCCGGATTGTGATTCCACTGCCAAACCAGCGGCAAAGCCGCATCCTTCTTCTTGCGTGTAAACTCATCCGAGGCAACAATACCCGGTATCAGGCCCTTACTTGCCGGCAGATCTAATGTTTCCGGAACCTTTCCATTTATTCCAAGAACCGGCCATCCATCTTCCCATTTCACCGGAACAAGGTAAGGGATACGGCCTACAGAACCATTATCACGGAAAAGATAAGCAAACCATCTGCCATCAGGCGTATCTATCAAGCCGCCTTGGGCAACACCTTTATCCTGCAAAGCTACTCTACCTTCCCAAGGACCATTTATATTATCAGCGCGGTGAATAACCACTGTACGCATTCCTCCTTTCGGCCAAGTAATATTAAATAAATAATACTTCCCATTTACTTTAAATAACTGTGAACCCTCAGCAGGTAATCCGACATTATCTCCTGACGGAGCACTGGCATTCTCTATAAAGATACGTTCGGTACCCTCTTTGATCCCGGATAAATCGGGTTTCAGTTCCGCTATATGCAGTTTGCCACCTCCCCAGATGATATAAATACGACCATCATCGTCAAAGAAAACAGTATGATCATGATAGGAAGGATTAAAGGATATTGCTTTCCAAGAACCTTTCTCTATATCTTTCGTAGTATATATATAGGTCTTCCCGGTAGTACTGGAGAACGTCGACACATAAAACATATTATTATGATAACGAATGCAGCTTGCCCACGTACCACTGCCATAAGCATTCTTACCATTATTTAGGTTCAGTGCATTCACATCGGCCAGTATATCGTAACAATAACTCACCAACTCCCAGTTCACAAGATCTTTAGATTTCATAATGGGCACTCCCGGAGCCATGTGCATGGTAGTACTACTCATGTAATAAGTATCTCCCACCCGGATCATTGACATATCGGGTACATCGGCATGAACCACCGGATTTTTGGCAGAAGCGTTTTGCGCAAGAGTCGCATAACTGTAGAAAATAGATGCCAGCAGAAAAAGACAAAAATGTTTTCGCATAGTTATATCCTTTTTTATTATTGTTTTTGAAAAGACAAAATTTACCGACAGCAAATATACAGTATCGAATCCAAGAGATACCTATAATCATTTTACACATTCTTTCGCTGATATTACATCTTTACCGATGTATGTTTCATAATCTTTCACTCACGTTACATCGGGCTGTTACAAGCGTTTGTTGGGTGGTTTTAATCGAAGAAGCCGCTACCCGAAAATTCGGATAGCGGCTTCTATTTTTTACAGGGAAGACTAAAGGCTACTCAATCTATCTCAGCAAATAATCAAAATTCTTTTCAAGATATATCTTACTCATCAAACTATACGGCTGGTCGGGTTGCATATATCGCTTTATTCTTTGCCTTTCATCTATGGTAGGCAGGCAACGCCCATCTATTCTCATTTGATTTTGGATACTAATTATGTCTTTCATAATTTTTTGCAACCATTTTCCACGTTTCATATCCAGAAGTTCTGCCCCAAGATGATATTTCTTTATAGTATTCAATCCCTTTAGAGAATTACATTGAGAGCAGATATACTCGTCATCGAACGTTATGTTCGCTTGTATTTCATCATCGCTGTCCCGGCATGGATCTAAAGCTGTATCTACAGGTATAGCATTATGATCCGCCTTGTCATTACAGTTACTACATGACAAATACAAGTTTGCCCAAGTGTAAGCCATCTTGGGATTAATAGTAACTTCTATGAAATGATCAATCTCTTTGGAAGCACCGGACAACTTGCTTTCGCAATAAAAACACTTGCCGTAAGAGCTATCCTCCAAATTCTTCCTTATTTTAGGATTGCCATATTTCGATGAGTCGGGTCTTGCTTTGGAATTCTTTTTTTTTGCTTTGTCAAACTTTTCCTGCCATTCGTCATGTTTTTCCTTTAAGATGGCAGGTTCCGGAAGTCTTTCAATATGTCTCATTTCATAAAATCATTTTTTGTATTAAGATATGAGAAATACTCTGGATTAATTTTATATAGCTTTTCTGCCACCTCCCGAGCTTTCTCTTTTTCCCCACTTTCTACTAATTGTTTGCGAGTCATCATCAAACCAGTAATTTGGTCGTTAAAAGGATAAACCCCAAAGATATCAGACATAAGAATCTCTTCAACAGGCATGTGTCCATACCTTTCCGTTTCATCTCGCAATTCACTGTACCCAGTGTGAGGCACACACGTATAAATGCGTGCTCCGTCCATGGATGCCACGACAAACGGGGAATGTGTCGTAAGGATTATCTGTAGGTTCGGAAATAGGTTACGAATGATGCCGAGGATTTTTTTCTGCCATTTGGGATGCAAATGAGTCTCAATTTCATCAATCAGTAGTAGTCCCGAAATTCCAAATATCCGGTTCACAGGCAGTTGATTCAGTACGCTAATTGAATACATCTTACACATAAGCAACAATAGATGCTCTATCAAAAAGAGATTACCACTACTCAATTTATCGAAAGAAAGCTCCACACCATTTTGTTCAATAATAGGAGTTAAGTCTGTTCTACGTACATATTTAAACGACCCATTATCAAGACATTGATCGATGACACCTTTCATTTTCTCATACATCAGATTGCCCAATTCCTTTTCGGAGGGCATTTCACTTGTACGGAGATAGTCTATATGACAGATAAAGTTTATCAAATCAATATTACTTTTCTTACCAAGCATCACTCCTTCCAAAACCTTTTCGTGCCGAATGTTTGTCATATTGCTGATTTTAAACGAATCAGAAGGGAACCTTGACGACCAATAATCAATCACCCAATTATTCACGGGTCCCGGAACATCGTAACCATATTGTAAAGGTCTGGCTACATTCTTGTAGTCAGCCTCTTTCACACGTCCATCTTTTAAAGTTGAAGTCGATAGACGCATACTCTTTCCATTAAACTTCACAGCCATTTCAATAGAAAAATTATTGGCATCCGCTACGATATCCCGCTCCAATTGTTGACCACTCAATGCAGCACGAATGGCATCAACGACAATTGACTTTCCCGCACCATTCATACCTGTGACAATAGTCACTGGCTGTTCACCTGTGATCTCATTATAATCAGTTGCAAACTCTATGACAGCGTCCTTAAATGGACCTATATTTTTTATATGAAGATTTTCTATTTTCATATTACTCCAGCATTTTCCTTCTTCGACTCTACTTCAAAGTTTCTTGTAAAAGTATGTTTTTTCTCCGATACAGCCAACCCTTTCCACACTTTTTTCATATTTATATCTCTTTCTTAAAATAAAGATACTGCAAATTACCGGAAATCAATAAAAGAAAAACTTTATTTATCCTTCTACAACTCACTATATTACAAGAAAGCCGCTACCCGAAAATTCGGATAGCGGCTTCTCTCTTTTTATAAACTGTATCACTTTTAAAATCAGACTTAAATCTATACATTCCCGTTTCTTTAATTTCCGTTTTTCGAAAGCTTTTGTGTCATATTCATAACCTACGCCTGAAGATTCACCCATGAAATGCTTTCCGGGCTACATTTTTTATTCTTAATTAAAGGCAACACGTCAAAATTGAATGCTAACGTATTATTCCTCTCTCATTACGAGACTCGTAGTATCTTTGCATTGCCTTTTCCTCTTCATATTTTTTCCAACGGGCGATGGTTTCTTCTTCTGAAAGCACTACATAACGAATCACGTCCTCGTAAGTCACCTCCTTCGGGCCACGATAGTTAGCTAACTGTATTTCCATCTCCCCCGAACCAATGAACTGGAAAGTGAAGGACTGCTCAGTCATGCCACCGAGCGTTTCATCCGATTTCACCGCCTCATCAACAAGAGCAACTCCTCCGTTCAGATGAGTCAGAACATAACGATAACCTGTACCCGTGCGTAAGGTACGTTTGATAGTGATGGTATCACCTACTACAAAATCTTCTCCAATCATAAAGTATATATTTTTTAAAATATTAAATCAATTATATGTTCTTTTTTGTATAGCCTCAAATGAATACGGACAAAAATAGCAAGAAATGGGAAGATTTAAGTTCTAAAATCAATAAATTTAAAGTAAGAATTACACAACACTGATTCTTTGAGAGTCAATAGAGCCTTTTTGTGGCGAAGACAGCATAACCTCTTAAGCAAACAGCCGGAACCACTCCTTCACTATAGAGCAATCCCGGCTGCCGCCTAAAACAAAGTAACCGCTGTTACCTGTCGTTTATCTAATGTCTCTTTTTCCGAACGATCAATGGAGCACCGAGCTCTTCCCTCTCCAGCACTTCCAGAAATCCACTTTGTTCCAACTCAAAGAGAGCTGGATAGACTCGCAATTTTTCGGCACCGGAGTTTTGTATAATCTCCTCCACAGAGATACCATCAGGAAAAACCGCGATATAATCGGTGATTCTCCGGGTATCGATAATTTTATAATTTACATCCATTGTCATTTTCCTCACGCAGAACAAATATCTGCATTACATTTGTGGACACAAAGGCACATGCCAGCTCGTGAATCCCACCACCTGAGTGGTATTTGAAGTAACCAGTATTTTATCTTTTTCCTGCTTTATTTCCGCCGGATTCTGAGCGGTTTTCACAGCAAAAGGTCCAATTGAAAGGTTCTCATCCGCAGCAGATAATAAATTCATATCCCGGGATGTAAAACGCCCTTCCAGTGAAAGATTTGTTCCTATCAGCATAGAACGTGTAATTAATGGAAACGCACCGTTATTTGATTCTTTATCCCCAGCAGAAAAGAAGCCTTGCTTCAAACCATTAATTTTCCAAGGCAAATCCAATAAATCCATATTCAACCAAGGTCTTACAAACTCTACGTTCAGGACATCAAGACTTATTTTATCCAGAGAACTCTCCTTATCAAGAGTCACCAGATCTGAATGATTCACATTCCATCCTGAAGAATCGCTTACATTTTGGGCATCAAATTCAATTCTGGTAAGATTATTCTTATCCTGCACTAAATCATACCAGTTGCTCGGTATTGCATTCACTAAATACCAATTTTCAGGAACTCCCCCCCAGTCCACTCATCTGCGAACTTCTTAGGACATTTTGAGCTTCCACCAATGCATTAGCCACATATTGGCTTACTGTCGACGCACAACTGACAATATTCCTCCAGATAATTGAAACAGAACATTCGCGTTCAAAATACGGAGTCAATCTTGAAGCTCCGTCAGCTAAAGTAAATAGTCGATAAGCCGCTTTGTAATCCCCCATAGGATTATCTGAAGAACGGGGATTTCTGTAATAATCCAGATCCAGCACAATGGGAATGTAATTCAACTGCAATTTAACAGATGAAGCAGAACCACCTACTCCTCTTGTCATTACATTCTGACCTTCCCCACCCAGTTCCGGAAGATTCTTATTCAGTTCTTCCGAAAATAAAGAATATAACTCATTCATAAATCCCCGTTCTTTGATAATACTAACTAATATGCATGTATAGCATTTTATTTCTTGGTAGATTCAGAAGGATCCACTTCAGATGATGTAGGAGGATCCATTTTAGGTGATGCAGGAATCACACGGCTTACCCAAGCGATAATCTGCATGCCTCCAACCTCAATTTTCCCCTCTTCCACTTTCGAACTAAAATTGTCCGTGTCACTACTATATTTATATTTTCCAGCAATCGTAAAAGGCCCGAATCCAACTTTCATATTGCTTTTTACACTACTTGAAATCCATTCGCGATCTTCCTTCGAAAAGCTCCCCTTAATAGTAATATTCTTGGCTACAAAAAAGGCAACTGGAACCATAGGGATAGCTCCTGTATTTTCCTTGTTAATCTGACCGGTAGAGATGCCATTTTTTTTATATGAATCCACAAACCAATTTTCCAGACGGAACAAAGACTCCGTAAACCATGGACGTACGATTTCCACTTTCGCAATTTCTGCCGACATTGATAGAGCTTCGGTTTTAGTATTGCTTTCCCGTTCCTCAATTTTCGCATCAGCACCTGCACCTATACGCCAGAACAAGAACTTTGCATTTGACTCAATATCATGAGTAGTTCTTTTTCTATGCTCCTCCTGTTCAGTACTACTAAATTCAACTTTTGTAAAGCCAGTCGCTGTTGCAGTCGCCCAATTATCCGGAATCGGATAAGAAAATGCCCAAGGTTCTAAACCCCGAACGGAGGAAGCAAACAAGCGGCTCGGATCTACCGCCTCCTGAGCGGACACAAGAGCTTGTCTGATGCTCCCATTGATAGTAGTGCGCATAATATTCAAAGCCTGTTCCACATATTTTCCGTCACCAGCAACCAGTTTCCGATACGCCTCTTTCATATCATTTTCAAGTTTCGGTTCTATTGCCTGCCACTCATCACTAGCAAATTCATCATTAGCTTTTAATTTCTTCAAATATCCATTATGCGCCAATCTATAGTTAGAAATAGCTGCAACATAGTTAGACATATTTTTGTTATACGCCTCAAATGCAGGAGTATTTACTAACATTTTAACTTTTCCGTCGGCTTTTTCATCTTCACCTTGAGCAAAGGCCGGCTTCGATACATTCTCCTCCTCTTTTTCCATCAATAAAAAGTTACGGGCCGATAGATATATAGCGCTCGCCTTTTTATTTTCCACCACCAATGTATTTGCTCCTTCCGCAATCGGCTTATACGCACTCAGTAAAGAAGTTGAAGGATTCCATTCAAAATTCATGGGTGACACGAAATCCACCATACGTGAAAACATTTCCGACTGTGCCAGAATTCCATTAGGATTTGCGGGAGTACGTAAATTAGAAAACGCAGCCGGGTTTACAGACGAGTCCTTAGCAAAATGAATAAATGTTTCCTGTACCTTAAACGGATTATCAGCGTTGTCCGGTTGAGTAGTAACCATCTCGAATAATCAATCATACATCGAATCCAGTAACTTGTCCTGTTTCTTTTCCATAATTATTATATTTTTAATTATTAAAATGGGGTTGATTTTCAATCCCTTCTTTTCTCTTTTATTTTGTGAAAATCATCGCTTATGCTTGCGTTTAAACGTCGTGATTCACTATTTCAAACTTTTTACAAAAGCTTTAAGCGCATAGTTACAGAAGAAATATGCGGCTTCCCAATATCCTATTTTCTCAATATTCACGTAAATGTTCCATTGCCATTGCATCACTCGCCATTTATTAGACGATACAGACCGTTTCCTCACTCTATATAAAGTATTTACAGAATTTGTATTTCGAGCAATATTTCCTTTTTTCAAGATTGATAACCAATAAACATAATCTTCATGATTAATATTAGGAAAATATACTTTTCCAACCTTCTTTACATCATACATGGCAGTTGAACAACCGATAACATTGCCATAAAGCAGCCTACTGTAAGAGGTGTATTCCGGAGCGAAGACAAAACGCTTATTACGCACTCCATTTTCATTCATTTTCTCATAGTTAGAAAAGACAATCGATATTTCAGAATTCTTTTCAAAAACATTTATTTGTTCTTCTAACTTCATAGGTAGCCAAACATCATCACTATCCAAAAAAGCAATATATTCACCTCGTGCCTTCTGAATTCCAATATTGCGAGGCAAAGCTGGAGAACCTGAGGTCCCCTCTGTCTTAATATAGTGTATGCGTGAATCTTTTTCAGAATATTGTTGAATAATAGTCATAGATTCATCAGTAGAACAATCATCGATAATCAATAACTCCCAATCTTGATAAGTTTGGCATAACACTGATTCTATCGCTTCTCCAATATAGGCAGAAGCATTATAACATGGGATTATAACAGAAACTAAAGAAGACATATTATATTCAAATATAATTTGACAGCTAACATACAATTTTGACGTATCATCTAAAAAAAGTCGCTTCAAAGCGGTTTTTCTTCATCTCACAATATATTTCAATGCTATGACATTGTTTTCAATTTATAAAAAAACACAGAATGCCCTCTTACCCGATAAAAAGCAGTTAAACATCCAATACTATTTTCTTTAAAAAGCAAAAAATAATCAGCCATTAATTGCTATTTTAGGTTGAACGATAACTTTTAATTGATCTTCCAACTTATAAGACAACTGTATATCATCGCCATCGCCCAGCAGCAATGTATTCTCCTTTGGTCTCACTTATTCCTAAATTACGTGGTGCAACTGGTGAACCTAAGCATTCGCTAGTTTTCAAAATCTGATACGATTATTTTTTATATAAGCCTCTACAATGACAGAAGCTTTGTCAGTTGAACAATCATCTATTATAGTTAATTCCCAATTCTCAAAAGTCTAACAAAGTAGCTATTTTATAGTTTGCAAAATAGTAGTTTGAGTATTATAGCAAGAAAATAGAACTGAGACAAGAGGTTCAATTATAGCCAACAAGGCTTTATATTTTTCGGACATTTGATTGAAATTTATCATTCAACAGAAAATTACACTATAGATTAATTTCCCCGTAAAGCTGTTTGATATATACTTAAAAGTTTACTTTTGGCTTTCTCTGCACTAAAAATCGATTGTACCGCCTTCACATTTACAACTTTTTCCTTTGCACCATCAACAAGTGAAACAAACTCTTTCTTATCACCATAATGAAAGGTTGTAATTCCACTGATATTTTGCAAATGGTCAACTATTCGAACATTATCTGAGACTAAAACAGGAACACTATAAATTAAAGCCTCTAAGACAACATAAGAGAAAGCTTCATACCGAGAAGGTACAACTAATAGCGCTGCTTGTGAATATAACTCCATTAGCTCATCATCGCTGATATTCTGGTGAAAAATAAAGTCCTCTCTTAAACCAACAGAAGAGTTAATCACACAATGAATTTCGTACTTCTTCTTAGGCAATTCCAATAGATAATCAGGCGATTTATTTGAATCATTTCTACCAATAAACAAAATCATATTACTCTTAATATTACGATCGCGAAAACGTCTCGTCTCTTCAATAATCCAATGAGGCATAGTAGTCACCTTATCGCTATATTTAGAAAAGAAAGCAGAGTCCTCATTATTTAGACAGATAATTGCATCTAATTTATGTAAAAGCGGGCGCATTAATAGCATAAAAAAGCATTTTGCAATTAAAGGTCTTTCAAGCATACTGAACGGATGGAAATGAGGAGTATAAACAACCTTTTTATCTAGTTTTAATGCCATCTTAATAGATTGCCACGCTATTATTGAAGCGAACCCATGCACATGAACAATGTCACATTCACTATTTAAAATAGCTTGTTTTAAACTTTTCTTCCTAAAAACGACCTTACTAAACAGAATTTTTTTAAAAGCAATATTACTCTTAGAAGCCAATTCTATATTTACGTCACTGTTTTCAAACAATTTTTTTAAATTACAACAATGACGTCCAATGCCGCCAAAAGCCATTATTGTAGGATTAATTACCAATATTTTCATAACTAAAAAGAAAGTTTATACGGATATATACCATGCCAATTTGATCTATATTTCACTATAAGCAAATACTGTATAGTAAGAAATATTATCCATAATATGCATAAGATAATATATAATTTACCAGATTTACGTTTTATGATAGAAAGAACATTAGGAATTAAGATAATAGCAAATATCGTAAACATCTTCGATACTCTACCAATCTGATTAAACCCCAAAGAAAGCAATAATAAAATTTCGCCAATAGCTACCATCCAAAATGCCGACCTCGTAACCAAGTCATCTTTTAAATCCTGATATTTAAATAAAGAAAAGATTAATACAAGAGCAAAAATTAAAGAATTCAATATAGATGCGATCTTGATTCCACCCAACACATACTCCGAATTTTCATATGATGAATACAATGCAATATTATTAAATATGTAATTGACTAAATAATCAGATAAAAAGTACGCCCCCATTAAGACCAACAGGAGAATTAATAGACTAGTTTTAGTCAAATTGACATATGGAACAATTATTGCCACAACAAAAACCAGAGACATCAAATGAAATGTTGAAGCGAAAAGTACATAAATCACAAATAAAGCAGACCTCTTCTTAAGCAATATATCAAAAGCACATAATAATATAGCCATGGCTATTGCTTGACGTAATAAATTAGCTGAAATATCAAAATATGACAACAAAAAAAGCAGCAATACACTTAACCATATCTTATTTGAAAATTTTCTAATAATAGAAGCAAAACTACATACCACAATAAAAGCTGATACAATCAAAAGCAATCTATAGGAAGAAGAAAAAACACCCAAAACTTTATTATAAAGAATATATCCAACTTCATAACGAGTATCTTCTTTCAAATAACCATTCACAATTGTATCATACAAATCCGCATAATTCTGAGTATCATTTCCCACTGACACATCCCGAAACGCCAACAGTACAAAAAATACAGAAAATATACAAAAGAGGTATGCCACATCTTTATTCACCTTCAAAGATAATTCATTATTTCCTTGCTTTGCCAATGGAGTATTTATTGTATTAATGCCGTAAAAAAGAAAAGAAATAATGATTAACAGGAATAAAAGAATCAGCGCAAAAAGCATATTTTACAAGACTTATATTAAATATAAATATAGGTTTTATTCTATAAAATCAAAGTTCAAGAACGCTAATATTTTCCAAAATCAACGGAAATCAGATGCAACCCTTTTTGCTGTTCAACAGGTGGTAATTTCATGTAATCGCCAAAAAGCTGAGATAGATACTCATGATATTTCTCCGGCACTGGCAATTTGGTATCTTCAAAAGGCACTCTAAAAGGTTTTCCATAAATGCGACGTTCAGTGATACTTGTTTTATAGCGAGTTCTACCAAAAAAGAATCCAAGGTAGCGAGAGTCCCTCTTGTTATATTTCTCGACCTCATGTACAACTATTTTTCGCAGAAAAGGAACATTCAATGGCATGGCAAAAAACATCATTATTTTCCTCTTTAAATCTGCACTACAATAAGTTCTTTTACTTAAAAGATAACATAAATAATATTTTGCACACATATACTGCCACCTTTGCAAAAAAATATTTGACGGAACATTATCTAATTTAAAGATATCAAGATAAATACCTTTCATATTGTCATTTACAGCATATCCCTCCAATTCGTTCAATACAGTTCCACGTAAGCGGATTTTCGTAAAATTAAGAGGCCAATCTTCTAAACCTACTTGTAAGTAATACTTATCCTTATCCAATTGATTGCGACAAATTCGAATAAATTTTTCATAGTTATCGTTAGTCATAACAATATCCATATCGTCATCCCATGGAATAAACCCTCGATGTCTTATAGCTCCAATAGCTGACCCTCCAAGAAGATAATAATCAATATGATTTTTAATACACAGCTCATCAACATCTTTCATGATGGCCAAAATTGTCATTTGCAAATGACGTAAATCAGTCATAATAAATACTATTTTAATTCATATTATATAAAGTTCAATCATTTATTTATCTACTTACTACGAATAGATTTAAAGAATCCCATTATTCCCACAAAATCTTTTATATGTATCAAAATTAACAATAGCATTATCAGCGTTGCTACAATCATCTTCCCATCAAAAGAAATTGTCAATATCACAGCTTGACCAAGTAATAATGCTAAGCTAATACCCAATGATTTATATTCAATTGAAACCATTATAATTTTTTGAGAATCGTAAATACGAATACCCAATATCAACAAATAGCTCACAACATTTGCTATTGAAGCGCCAATAACTCCACAAAAGGGTATTATACCAAAGCAAATTATAAGATTCACAAAGGCACCTACAAAAGTAGAATACATAGCACGCTTATTATCTTTTATAACGAGATAAAAGGTTCCAAAAAAGACAGAATAGCAACCCAAAATTGCAGAAAACAGCAATAGTGGTGAATATATCCATGCAGAATAAAAATTACCTTGCAAGACAAAACAAGAAATAACAGGTAACGCTACCAACATCCCAGTACCAAACATTATGACCAAAAACGAATAATAATGAAATACGCGAGAGTAGAAAAGCGATTGGTTTTCTTCTTGATACTCTTTAACTGCAGCAAATTGCCATGATTGTTGAAAAACGGAGGTCAGTATATTTACCAAAGCTGGTAATTTACTCGCCGCTGCAAACAAGCCGGCAACTCCCAATCCGCAATATCCTACTATTATATATCGGGAAGAAATATTAGTTAACCACCAAGACAACATATTAGGTATTAAAGGTAAGCTGTACACAAGCATCTTCTTCAATAATCGACTATCAATATTATCAATAGATTTTAAACAATAAAAAAGTTCTCCTTTCCATAAAAGATATAATACTGAAACAATATTAGATATAATATATGCTAATAAGTAACCAACTACTCCCAAATGGAAATAGACTAAAAATAGATATGTAGAAAACAACAAAAAGACAGCTCCCAAAACACCGTTTAATGCAAAAACTCGGACTAATCCTATTCCACGTGTAAACTGTGCAAATAGATTTTTGGTAGATTCAACAACATATAATACAAGAAAATACCACCAATACGAATAAGGAAAAAAACAGTATACAAACAATGTCAAAATAGTTGCTACAGCAAAACTATATAACAAAATTCGCAAACCATTACTTAGTAACAGCTGGAAATTAGTTTCTTTATCCAAAGCAAAGCGAAAAACGGCATCAGTAATACTTAAAGTAAATATAGGCATTAATAAGAAAAGGGAGTTATTCAACAAATCAGCAATACCAAATTCTTCGATAGTTAGCGTCATTGTATAAACTGGCATTAAAAAGAAATAAACAAATTTTGTTATAAAATTGCCTATTCCGATAATTAATGTATCTGAAAACAACCTTCGATATTTATTCATTTTTTATTTTACAAAAATCAAGAATACGCTTACATGAATCACCGATACAACAAGTATTTACAACACGATTTACCCTATTTCTTTCACCGCCAAAGTCATCTCTCCCCAATACAACATTTTCTATAAATCTTTGCATATCACTCAGATCAAAAATTTTCTCTCCAGGCATAAGCTCCAAAGGGTTATTCATTGTATACCCACGATTTAGTGAATAGTTATCAAAGTCATCTATAGCAAAAGCTATAGGCCTATCCAAAAGTAAATAATCAAAATAAACCGAAGAGAAATCCGTAATCAGCGCATCTGAACAACCTAATAATTCATAAAGCCTAACATTTACTTTTCTTAGGTCCTCATTAAATATTATTTTAATACTTCTATACGGTTCAAGCAAGAAGTCTATTCTGTCTTGATATGGATGCGGTTTTATAATTAACAGCACATTATTATCATGCAAGAAATCATCAAAAGCATTAATATTATCTTTCGTTATAATAGGAAAATCATCTGCAGCATCTGTTCGTGATAGATAAGATGATTTTCGAAAAGTAGGCATAAAAATAAAAACCTTACGAATATGATTTAATGAAAAGAGATTTTCTATTACATTCTTTTTAGAAAACAGTAAATCATTCCGAGGATTACTACCTATAAACATTTGTTGGGGAGAGTGCCCAAAACATTTTTCATTGATTGAAGCAAAAAAAGGAGACGAACTTAGAAAATAAGAATCTGTATAAGGATGAATAGATTCCCCTATCATCCTACCAATACCCTTCAGTGGACTGCCATGCCATAAATTAAAAATAATCTGACCTCTCTTTGGAATCATAGTACAAGCAGACATACCATGAGTATGAAATATATATTTTGTTCGAAACAAGATCCATAACGTACTAATAGAGTCAGTACTACTAATAATATTATGCATATTTACATAATTATCATTTTTTACAGTTCTGTGCAAAAGAAGATAGATTTTATAACGACGATTATATTGCTTAAATATTAGATAATCCAATAAAGCTTCCGAATTATCATTCAACATTCGTCTGCCATATATGGCAATTCTTTTATCTGATTTTGGAATCAGACTATTTATCGCTGACAATATAATGCAGAGATATTTATTCATTATTTGTCAAACAATTAAATACAGTGTATCTGTTTCTAATTCTCTTGGCATACGAAATTATTTGCTCAAATTCATTATCACTCCATTTTACATTATCTGCAATTACAGTTGTTAAACCAATGCGGTGATAATATTCCGATATATCATATTCTTTTTCTTCTTGCCTATATTTTCGGTCAATTATCTCATGCGCCCACCCCACTTGTAATCCGTGAATTGTAGAACGCTCAGGAAAATATTCATCAATGGCATGACTGATAAGATGTTCCGCACCACTAGTACCCCGTGTAGTGCCGCAAACAATCATAGATAGTCCGGAAGTTATTAAACCATTCGTAAGATCAAACAAAAAATCATCAGTCAGCAAATCTTTCTCTTCATACCGAAATAAAGGTATAACACTTTCTTTTGAAAGCATATAAGCAATCTCATCAATTGGTTCATGTATCATCTTATAAGCCAACTTCCAATCAGCTAATGCTGAAAGATTAGAAACCAGATCTGCAATTCCAGCATACAAAAGCAATTTAGGAGACTTACGAATGACTTCAAAATCAACAATTAAGCCGACGGGAGGATGCACGCCATAACTTGTTTTCTTCCTATTATTCGTTAGACGAGCAACACAAGAATAGACCGCATCATTTGACAAAGCAGAAGGTACATTGATATATGGCTTATCCATTTTATCCGCACAATATTTCACTATATCAAGAACACTACCTCCACCAAAAGCAATCAATATTCCATCAATCTGTTTACACTGTTCTATAATATAGGGAGCCTCCTCTACATCTCCCCCCTTTACAAATACGATTTTGCAAAAATCATTCAACTCAAGTGTATCCTTATAAATACTATAAAGAGATTCTTGAGTAATCAATATCTTATTAGGAAAAAACAAATGGGAGATATGCAACAAGTTGTCTATCTTACCCAAAATACCATTTCCAGTCTTAACCACAGCTGGAATACGAATCAGATTATAATACATTTCAGTCTTTTATGGCATTATATAAATCCTTAATTGAATCGAAATAATAAGTAGGCTGAAAAGGGGTATTTTGTATATCTTCCCGCTGTGCCTCTCCTGTAAATACACATATAGTATCAACGCCCGCATTAATACCAATTGCAATATCTGTATAAAGACGATCTCCTACACAAACAATCTTCTCTATCGGCACATGAAAACGCTGTGACACTACATCTATAATAGTGCGTTCCGGTTTGCCTAGAAACTGTGGCTTACGTGTTGTTGCAACTTCTATTAATTGAGCAATGGCACCACAATCCGGAATATATTTATTTTCTCTAATAGGACAACGCATATCACAATTTGTAGCAATATATTCATACCCCCTACTCACGTAATAACATGCACCCTCAATCTTAGCATAAGTTAATTCTGTATCAAATCCTAAAAGTACATAGTCAACATCCACTTTTCTATAATCTACAGGAACTACTTCAAAACCCTCTTCTTGCAGTTCTTGTTTAAAAGATTCCGTTCCTACTAAATAGATCTTCGCCTTAGGATTTCGTTCTTTCAAATAAAGAACTACTGCATTTACAGAGGAAGCTATGTTTTCAACAGTAGCTTTTATTCCTAAACTTATCAGTTTCTGTACATATGTTTTTGCACCCTTAGACGAATTATTAGTCATGAAAACATACTTTTTTCCTTGACGATTCAACATATCAAAGAAATCGCGTGCGCCATCTATCAATTCATTCTCATGATAGATAGTTCCGTCCATATCCAATAAGAACAATGATTTATCTGTTAGTTTCATCAGATTGTATCACCTTTAAAGATTTTTTCCGCTTTATATAAGTCGGCATGATTATCAATCTCAAACCAGCGTCCCTTTATTGAGTACGGCATAAAACGACATTGCACAAGTATCCTATCTAAGGCGACCTCAGTCCATGAGTTTTCATCCCCCTTTATCTCAATTGTATCTTTAATCTGGGCCAGCAACACTTTCGAGGCTTGTTGATTCAATTTATAAACGTCAATCGAAACTGCATGATATTCTGATTCTGATATATTCTTACTGATATGACTGATTACCCCTATTTCATCTACCATAATCTTCATGGACTCCTCCATATAATCACCGCTCTTATCACATGCAATCAAGCTCTTTCCATTTCCTTCTGGACTTAGAAGTCCTTCTACTATATTAGAATCAAAATAAACATCGCTATTCATCAATAAAAATTCAGAATCACCTATATACTGATATGCAAGGTATAAAGAATACATATTATTAGTTTCAGCGTATCGTACATTATCAATAAACTTAACAAAATCATACTTCAATAAATGTTCACGAAGTATATCTGATTTATAGCCAGCAACAACTATTATTTCATCAACTCCTCCTTTCAACAAATTAGTAATTTGTTTATCTATTATACAGATACCGTTTACTGGAACCATACATTTAGGAACCTCATCGGTAATTGGTCGCAAGCGAGTACCTAAGCCTGCAGCAAGAATTACAGCTTTCATTTATAAAAAATTAATTATTGGTTTCACACAAAAACAAGCAAACTAAGAGTAGTATCTACTTGATTATTTATAAATTAGAATTTCTTTCCAAACACAATATTCATAAACGTCATAAACAGTATCTTGAAATCAAAAAACCACGAACGACGCTCCAAATAAAACAAATCATAACGCAACCTGCGCAACATCTTCTCCATTGTATCCGTATAACCATTATACAACGTTGCATACGAAGTAACTCCCGGACGAATCTGAAACAAATAGCGATAGCGAGGATCATGTTCCATAATCTGATCTATATAAAACTTACGTTCCGGACGAGGACCGATAAAAGCCATATCACCACGAAAGACATTCCAAAGTTGAGGAAGTTCATCCAAATGATGTTCACGAAGAAATCGACCGATCTTAGTCAGACGTTCATCCCGACCACCGGCATAAAGCGCCGGACCATACTTTTCCGCATCCAACTTCATACTGCGGAATTTATAAATATAAAAAGGACGACCAAAACGCCCGATGCGTTCTTGCTTAAAGATAGCTGTGCCACCATCTTCACGCTTCACTGCAATGTAGCAAATCAGAAACAAAGGCGAAAAAACAATAAGGCCAATTAAGGCCAGCAAACAATCGCCGACGCGCTTCACACTACGTTCGAAATCATTCATCCCATCCGGAATGAAATGATTATCTTGTTCCATAGGTTCCATACGGCATTATCAATTTTGTTATTATAAAATTTCGAAAGGATACGGATTCTCTTCAATGTTCTTCAACTCTTCCATGATTTCCTGTTGCTCGGAAGTCAACACTTCCTTGTCCCACTGATCCATAATGGTATGAGCTTCTTGAAGCATACTATCTTCATATACTTCACCATAACAGTAAGTTAACAAGCGGACTTTGAGCAAAGAAGCCGGAAGCTGCTCCAGGATATTATACGTACGGTCCAGCACAGACTGCTTCTTTTGAGCTTTATCGCCATAATCATAGATTGTAGCGTTATAGCCCATCAAAAGAGCCAGACACAGGTTGGCTTCTTCTTCAATATCAGAACTTGTTGCAGTAAAAAGTGAATCGCATTTTATAAGAACATCTTTATTCTGGCGACAAAAATCATCGGAATAAAGGGGTTCACCATCGGTGCCTAAATACATTAAAGTATGGGCAGCGTGCTGAAGCTCGAAAGCACGAGAAAGTAAAGAATTCATTTGGATATATGATTAGAATGTGATCGACCTACCACCTCCCCCTACGGGTTACTCCTCCTCCCAGGAGGAGGAGAATCGAGATAGGATTACTTTATTATCTTCAGATAGGATTTGGGGACTTTGACGCTTGCAATCAAAACACCCGTAATACGAATAACGACATAAGTTTTATTGGCTTCTGTAGCAATCTCACCCTCAATGCCACTAAAATCTCCCTTAACTACTTTCACTTTAGTTCCCATCGTGAGAAGCTCGTTGTCAAAACTGACACCATCGGGATTCAGGTCCATGACAAACCGGAAGTCTTCCATCTGTTTATCAGGAACAACCAACATAGAGTGAGTGAAGAGATCTTTCATGTAGTACAGCTGGACACTATAAACATTGGAAATATCACAGGCAGTTTGCTTCGTGGCACGGATGAAGATTAAATTCCGAATGACGGGAACCTCACTGCGCTTACGACGATACTTCAATTGAGAGATTACTATTCGCGTGGGAAGATAGTAGTCAAGATCCAGATGCGCTTCGGATTTAAGCTTATCCAAAGATTGTCGGACTGCAAATTCTTGCTTGTCGCGAGTACGAGCCGCAAACCAATATTTATGATTTTCAATCACTTATAAAAACAAAAACGAGGATATTACTATAGTTCCGGGTGCGCTTCGCGGTTTGAACGAGACATATTCTCTTTCAAACCGTACATTGTGGAAAGTATGACTTAATACACTATAAACGAATTAATTAAATCGAATAAAGCGTCTTTTAATCGTTCGTTTAATGGACGTCAAGATTTGAAAAAAGAGGAATAATTAGAAAGCATCAAATTGAAAAGATATTAAATACACTAATTAATAAAAAATAAATACTGACTATCAAATACATAGTAGTAAAAAAGCATTCATTCAAAAATATTTTTATTGAACATCTTGCAGGTTAATAAAATACCTATTATCTTTGTGCACATTAAACGAACGTTTTTTGCGCACCCCCTATTTTTCGCATTATTACACTCATTTACAAATCATTATTCGTACTTAAAAGCTTATTTTTCTTTTTATTCTCCACCATTCGTTCCATACTTCAACAAACTCAATACCTTTGCACTCTTATTAACAATTTAACCGAATTTAAATATTCAAATAATCAATATGTATAAATCAAAAAAAATGGCCTTGAAAGCAAGGAAAACGAGTTAAAAAATCAGAGTGAAGAAGAAGTACAATCTACTGAACAAAAGGAGAATACGCCACGTAGAGGACGCCCAAAAGGGAAAGAAGTTATAGGTATTAACAATAATCGGGAAAGCATACTTGGATCCCTCTTGGATGAATACATCGAAGGCAGTTTCCTTATCGCAAACGGTAAAAAAACGCTTCCTAAAAAGCTGGAATTATCTCCATTCATAGACCGCATTGCAAAGACCAAACTCTTTCTGAACGATAATCAAACTCCTATGTCAAAGAGCACTTTAACTAAAATAGCGGAGGAAATATGGCAAAAAGACGATAGGGTCAGACACAATGAAAAGCATCATGAAAAAACACTGCGAAAAAGCGGGCGGAATTAAAAAGATAGCATTAAATATGCAAGACTTACCTTTGCCCCCACGTTAACAAGACCAAGTCAGACGTCAGTAAAAACAAGATGCCGCTTCCTCTTCAGCGAAGTGACATCTTGTTTTTTTATGTCCCGACATGATCTTAAAAACCCAATCAACAATAATATTAATTCAATTTATCGTAAGATGAAAAAGCATGGAAATCAAAAGTGTGTTTCACTCAATGAAGCGTTAGTAGAAAAATGGAAAAAACGATTTATTCTCGAAAAAGGGTATTCTAAAGAATTGTCTGAGTGGCTGGCAAGAAGCTTGGCTAAACTGATTGACCACATGCAGTATGGCCATGTGCTCGTCGCTTTCTACAAGCAGGACGCAACATTTCAGCTCGCAAAAGCAACGCTTCTCCCCTATGAGAATTTCTTTCACCGGAAGTATGACGTAAAACGCTTGGAAGCCACCGTCGTTTACTGGGACGTAGACTCACAGGCCTGGAGAAGCTTCCAACTGGAAAATCTACTGGAATGGCGCCCATTCTGCTAATCACTTATCATTAATCACTAAAGAAAATGGCTATGAATTGTACAGGGGTATTATATTTCCCCATAACGATCAGTGTACTCGAAGGTATTGCGCTGGAACTGATAGAAGCACGCTTCGGGCTGAAAGGGGTGGCGGCATTTATAAAGCTGTTATGCAAAGTTTATAAGGAAGAAGGGTATTACATGTCATGGGGTAAAGAGCAGTGCATGCTCTTTACCCGCAAATTAGGAAACGAATTATCCTACGAGGAAATACAGGAAATTATAGAACTATTGATTGAAAAAGAGATATTCAGCCGGAAAATGTACGCGGAACACCATGTGCTGACTTCCGAACGCATACAAAAAGTGTGGCTGGATGCCACGAAGCGAAGAAAGAAAGACCTAAGAACTCTCCCCTATTTCCTCGTAGAAGTAAAGGATGTGAAGCCGGAAGCGAAAATTGTAGTACAGGATGTATTGTTTCAGCCTCAAAATGCATACAATTCCGAACAAAGTAAAGAAAAGCAAAGTAAAGAAACTCCCCCTCTAACTCCCCAAGGGGAGAACGGAGAAGAGAGAGTGGCGGGGAGTCCTTCTTTCGACGTTCCCGGCTACGCCTACAACAAAAAGACGCATAATCTGGAAGGCCTGATGCTGGAACTGAATCAATTGCACATCGTAGATCCGAATGAAATCAACGCCATCCTGCGGCTTTCGGATTACGGAAGACTCGGAGGCTATATCTTCAGAGTGATCGGCTCCACCCGATGGAGCACAATCCTGGCAAAAGGGAAATACATCATTGCGGCATTGCGAAAAGAGCGTTGCGGAAACAGCTAAGGATCAGCCCCTTGACCTGACAAAAAAGGGCTACACCCTTTCACTCGGATGGTGTAGCCCTTTGCACAAAAGGGTGTAGCCATCCATGGGAAAGGGTGTAGCCATCCTGCAATATACATTTCGGCAAATGAATGATTAATGTTTTTCCCAGAAGTCCAGATATTGGCGGGCCACCTTCACATGATCGTGATACTTGGCTACATATTCAATACTTTGCGCCGATAATTCCGGAATACGCTCTTTATGAAGCACTATATCTTCCAGCTTTTGATAAATATCTTGCTCGTCGGGCAGGACATTGATAATGGGACGAAGTTCTGTTTCATTCAATATCTCATAGTTCTCCGGCTCACCGCCTCCCACTACCGTTACTCCTTTTGCCATAGCCAATAGTGAATTCATGGAAGGGGTATACGAATACAACTGATCTAACTGGACATCAGCATCATCCATCAACTGCTGATAGCGGGCATAAGGCACATCATGCACTTCAGTGATGCGGCAAAGCTCAGAATACTTGCGCTGCACTTCTTGCAAAACGGGCAGCATAACATCAGTCCCCTTCAAATTACTACGGGCAGACTGAATACCGATGAAGAAATTCAGTTTCTCCGGCACACCGCGAACGCGGGATGTTACCTCACGCAAATCGATAGGTAAAGGAATGAAAGCTGTCTTATCTGAAAAGTAAGGTTGATAGGAAGCGTAATACTCCCACAAACAGGCGATAATGCCATTACAAGTTTCGGCTATAGCCCGAGTGGCACGAGCTGCCCCACCATAATACCAATCCTGAAGAGTAATCTGATTAAAAGCCGTATCACGATACCGGTCTCCGATCTTAAAATCCGAATAGTGAAAAGTGCTTGTTTCCATACAAGCACGAATATAATAATAGTCGGTCCCGAAAGCTCCCAAAAAGACCTTGCCATTGTGCCGTTGCAAATAACGGTAAACAGGCAAAGTACGTTCACTGCGTAAACGCAAAAAATAAGGACTGATAATCTGCACAACATCATATCCCCGAAAACCCGGCAAATGACGCAATATACGGAGAAGGCAACGGATACCATCACGCAAACTATCCGTCGGCCGGTCAAGAGCTATATCACGCGGATAGTTCCTCCAACCACAACCATCAGAAGCAACACAGACATCGTGCCCCAAAGCCCGAAGTCCTTCCGCAAGATTCCAATGCAGCCCGCTAAACTCTCCAAGTAACAATATCTTCATATAACAAAACGAATATAAACATTAATGGCAGGACAAACCAAACGATACTTCCAAGAATACTTTTTATAGGGCAAAGGTACTAATCCCTCTTGTTTCAGGATAGCTAATTGCCGGTTCATCTCATTTATACTACATTTATTCCGCCACATCTGACGGATATAGTCGATAACAAGAAAATGGATTCGTCTATTCAATGCCTCCAAACGCTCAACAGAGGCGTCAGACTGACAAGCCTGACTAAACGCTTTCAACCGAAAAAGCATTTCTTTAAAATCAGATACCCTCCTCCGGCATTCATCTTCAGCAATCATTCTCGTTAAAGAAGAAGATGAACAGTAATAACCATACACTTTATAAGAAGTCACCAACATTTTTCGAGCGAAGAAGTAAGCTTTGGCAACAAACTCTTCATCTTCAAAAAGGCTTGTCTTACTAAAATAAAGAGAAGACGTCTCCAATAAACTTCGACGGAAGAAATGCGCCCAAACAACTCCCGTAAAATTATTCAATGCCATGAAGTGGGCACCGGATGAGTATTCTGCATAAGACGGCAGTTGATTGGTCGGATTCTGCTTCTCCAACGAAGAGGCACTGGTAAACTCCTTAAAACCAAACCTCAGAATATCAGGAGAGTATAGTTTCAACAAAGGTAAACAAGAACGAAGTGTATTCGGTACTAAAATATCATCAGCATCTACAAAAAAAAGATATTCACCATGCGCTTGTTGCATTCCACGATTACGTGCTCCCCCCGTAGTCTGACTCTCATCATCTGCTACAATGATTTCATAACTCCCCTCTTCCATTCCCTGTTCACGGATAGAAGTAATACAGCGTTGCAGCAATACCGGGTCTGCCGTACCATAAAAAGGAATAATTATACTGATAAAAGGAGTCATGTGGCAAATATACAGAAAATCCTCCCCCAGCCTCGCAGCCAAAGAAGGATTTTCAAGAGAAAGACACTAAAAAAGTTATTCAATCGGTATTCCTTTATAGAAGTCCAATATCTTTGTACGGAACAGATATTCATATTTGGCCTGCAACTCATCAGACTGGGCTTTCATCAAATTCTGTTTCGCTTCGTTATACTCTACGGCATTAGCTTTGCCATTATCATACTTCTCACTCATCAGCTTGAAAGATTCCATACTGGCATTGGCTGCCGTACTACTACTGGTATACTTGCTTTCGGAAGCCAGTGCAGTGTACCAGGCTTGCTGAATTTCCTTATAGAGCGTTTTCTTGGTATTATCCAGTTGCAGAGAATAATTCTCTTGCTGTAAACGCGCTGTGCGCACACGGTTACGAGTAGTAAAGCGATTAAAGAGAGGAACACTCAGACTAAATCCTACATACTTACTGAAATTATCCCGCATCTGCTCACTAAAATTACGATCAATAGTAGAATAATAATTAGTTCCAAGACTACCGCTAAAACTCAATTGCGGATAAAAAGCACTTTGAGCTATACGGATATTATGCTTGCTACCTTCCAAACGATATTGTGCTGCCCGAATGGCAGCTTTAGTCGACAAAGCCGTCTGATAGACCTCATCCGGAGGAGTAAGGGGCGCTAAGTCAAGCTTCACTACAGGAGCGGCTAAACCGAATCCTTCCGGAGTTTCCAACTCGATAAGCTGACTAAGGTCAAGTAATGCCAACTGAAAATTATTATCAGTCTGCACAGCACTCATCTCATCCTGAGCAACACGGGCTTTTGCCTCAGCAACCTCCGCAGGAGATGCTTTACCCAATTCCGCAAGACGAGAAATACGGGCATATTGCTCTTTGCTCAACTCTACCTGGCCAAGAGAAACCTGATGTAATTCTTGATTGAACAGTACCTGCAAATAAGCAGAAGCAATATTTATAGAAATATCTTCTTTGGCTTTTTCCAAATCCGCCATAGCAGCTTTAAGATTCAGTTTGGCCAAAGCATACTGATTAGGAATCTGTAAACCGGTGAATATAGGAACATTAGTAGACAAAGACATATTAGTACTGTGGCTACTCACACTAATATACTTTTGTTCATCTCCTATACGCACATCCGTACGTCCCCAGTTCCAACTTTGCCCTGCACTACCGTTCAGGTTCGGCAGACGCGCCCATTTGGCCGTATTCACGCTTACAGCACTTTGTTCTGCCTCATTAGCACTCTGACGGATACTGATATTATGTTCTATAGCGTAGTCGATGCATTGGCGTAATGTCCAGCCCTCCTGTGCCTGCATCGAGACAGCAAAGACAGCCATACACCCTATTATTAAGTTCTTCTTCATAATCTGTTATTATTGAATTATACAAGGTTACTTCACCGGCATTTATTTATCCTTCTTCTCTGCACCGCGCACTTTGGCTTTGCCGTCCACACCGTCTTTGATAACAATCTTGATACCGTCACTCATACCCACTTTCACCTCTTTACGCTCGAACTTCTGGGCAGGCACACTATCCGTCATCACATATACAAATGTGCTGTCTCCACTGAACTCAATAGTACTTTCAGGTAAAGTAAGCGCCTTTTGTGCACGTTCCAGTACAATTTCCGCATTAGCAGAATACCCCGAACGAATCATCACCGTATCGGGCACCTGTATAGCTGCCTTTATCTCAAATTGATTGGCACCGTTTTCTTCTACCCCCTTCGGAGAGATATATTCCAGTATAGCGTCAAATGAAAGATTCTGCAAAGCACCAATTGTCAACTTCACAGGCATACCTTCATGAACACGACCGACTTCCGTTTCATCAATTTTACCTCTGAAAATCAAATCATTCATATTGGCAACCGTAGCGATTGTCGTACCATCATTGAACGTGTTACTCATGATCACCGAGTTACCGGCTTTTACCGGTACATCCAGTATCAAACCATCAATTGTGGAACGGATCAATGTACTTGAGAAAGAAGCACTGCTCTTTGTAATGCCTTCCTTCACAATTTCCAGGTTATCCTTAGCAGTCTGCAACTCTTCACGCACCTGCTTTACACTTACCTCGGCTTTTTCATATTCTTCACGACTGATCAGCTTGTCTTCAAACAACTTCTCTATGCGGGCAAAGTCTGTTTCGCCCTGTTTCGCATTAAGTTCCGCCAGACGCACACGGCTCTCGGCAGAGTTCAACGTACCTAGTTCGGGAATCACTTTCACCTTAGCGATCACTTCTCCCTTGCGTATAGTCTGTCCCGCTTCTTTATACAACTCGTCAATGATACCCGATATCTGGGGTTTAATGAGAATCTCGTCCCTTGGTTCTACCTTTCCGGTTGCCACAGTCGTTTTTTCCAGGTCGGCCACTGTCGGAGTTACTGTATCATACACCGTAATCTTGGGTTTAGACTTCTGGTAAAGGAATACAAACGTGAAGATGAAAATGGCAGCTACAACTACCAATAATGCGATTTTCAGATACTTTTTCATACTATTATTATATTATTGTTTCTTTATTTCTATTTTTTATATCTCGCCCACACCCTGCAGGCCCTTTTAATTTGCAATTTGGAAATTGTAATTCGTTAATTGTAATTATTATTCATCTCTGATAGCCTCAATAGGTTTAATCGCCATGGCACGATAGGCCGGAGCCAAACCTGCAAGTACTCCTAAAGCAATCAACAGCGCACAGGTACCGATAGCCAGACCGAATGAAACCTGATAATGAGTAGTGATATGCCCCGGATCATTGGCGGCAGCCTCCAATACCTGCAATACCAGTACAGCAAAAGAGATACCTGCCATACCCGCAATAGTAGTCAGCACCATACTTTCAGATAGAATCTGCTGCAAGATATCCCTCGGACGTGCTCCAATGGCGCGGCGAATGCCAATTTCCGTGGTACGCTCACGCACTGTCACCATCATGATGTTCGATACGCCAATAGCTCCGGCAAACAAGGTACCCAAACCTACCATCCAAATCAATATTCGGACTCCCGTCATCAGATTGTCCACCATAGAGAACATGGCCTCCGCATTCAGCATCATCACTGCCTGCTTATCATCCGGAGAGATGTAATGAGCCGCCTTTACTATGCGTTCCACCTTATCCTGAATATCCGTCACCTTGACGCCGGGCTTCACGGTGAAACATGCCACATGTATCCGGTTGCCCAGATTATAGGCTTGTTTCATGGTTGTATAAGGCAATGTTATTGCTTCCGAAGCCTGTCCCTGAATATTCATGTTGCCTTCGGACGAGCACATACCCACCACCTGATAGTAAATACCGTCTACCCGGATATACTTTCCACAAGGGTCTTCTCCCGGGCGGAACAAACTTTCATACACACGTTTACCTATTGTGCAGACTTTACGTGCTTCCTTAATATCCACATCGTTGATGAAGCGTCCATACGCCATCTCCTGGTGCTCTATATGCTCATATTCGGGATACAATCCCTTTACGCTACATTCATATTTCTTATCTCCATGCACAGCCGTTCTTCCCCAGTAGGCGATGGAAGGAGTGATGATATCAATTTCCGCCATCCCATTACGCAGACGCTCAATATCAGAGAGTTCCAAATCCCACCAGCGTCCTTTCCGGAAACCTTTATACGCCTCTCCCGTTTTCTGCGAAACCAGGAAAGCCGAATTCGTGGCAAAGCCTTCGAACTGGGAACTCATAGCCTGCTGCATCCCCTGCCCGCCACCGATAAGCGCCACCAGCATGAAGATACCCCAGAATACACCGAATGCCGTCAGCAAGCTTCGCGTCTTGTTTCTTGTAATCGTGATGAGGATTTCCTCACAAGAGTCTATATCTATTCTCATGTTAATAGTGATTAATGTTTAGTGATTAGTGATTCATACTTTATATTCATCGTTAGCCACTAATCCGCTCTCAATGCTTCTATCGGACTGATGCTTACAGCCTTCTTTGCCGGGAAGAAACCGGCCAGCGTTCCCGCTATAATCAAGGTCAGCGTAGCCTGAATGGCGACACTCAAATCTACGGTCGGATTCGAGAACATGGTTTGCTGGAACATACCCGCATCCATAGTCTGATTACCGAAAGCTGAGTTCATCCATTCCGTGACGGCAATGCCGGCCACCATCCCTATATACCCGAACAAAGTAGTGATAGCAACGCTCTCCACAATAATCAGCCAAAGGATAGATAATGGTTTCGCCCCAAGAGCCTTACGAATACCGAATTCACGCGTACGCTCTTTCACCGTAATCAACATGATGTTTGAAACACCCACAATTCCACTCAGCAAGGTGAAAATACCAATCACCCAGATAGCTGTACGAAGCATCCCCATGGCGTTTTGTGTCCGCATATAATCGGTAAAGCGGTTCCATATCCAGATGGCACTGTTGTCCTGAGGATCAAAACGACGACTGGCACCAATTACCCTGCGATAGTTGGCTTCAAATATCTCGTTACTTTCTATTGTTTCCAGATTTTTAGTAGTAAAGATAATATTATTCAGCTGTTCGCCTTTATTATAGATAGTCTGCAAAGTAGAAAAAGGAATATAGGCCTCACTGGCTTCGCGGTCTCCCTGGTCATTATAAATACCTACCACCTGATATGCTACTCCACTTGCATTGACAAACTGCCCGATAGGTTCGGTATGAGTTTTACCAAATAGAATATCGGCAGTCTTTTTATGTATAACGATCACTTTGCGGCGTTCTTTCAAATCATTCTGATTAACAAAACGCCCGTCAGCTGTTTTCACCGTCTCTACCTCCGTATAGTTAGGGTGTACTCCCATCAGGGAGATATTTACATACTCCTGCCCAAAACTGACGTTTACATTGCTCTGCCGCACGGTAGCACCGGCACTGATTACATAATCCGGAAAATACTTTTCAGTAGCCTCCAGGTCATTATTCTCCAAACGGACACGACGTCCCTCCTTCAATCCCGCATAAGGCTTGGAAGTCCATCCCGGAAAAATGCGGATAGAGTTCAATGCACGTTCCGAGGACGATTGCTCGAAGGCGTGGATGATACCGTTTCCGGCACCCAGCAACACGATAAGCATAAAGATGCCCCATGCCACGGCAAACCCTGTAAGGAACGTACGCAACTTATTCCGCTTAATGGTTCCGTATATTTCTTGCCAAATATCAAACATAATATATAAAAGTGATAATGTTATAAAACTCTAATGTGATAGGGATGAAGAATGAAAAGGATGTTATCACTTTATCACTCCATCACTTTACCACTTTATTTCATGAATCCGTCTTTTCCGAATGGAGAAGCATCATGATCACGATTCTCTTCGATGCTGCCAATAATACCATCCTTGATATGGATTATCTTATCTGTCTGATTGGCTACACCGCTTTCGTGGGTAACCACTATGATAGTCATCCCCGTACTGTGCAAATCTTTAAGAATCTGCATAACTTCCACGGAAGTCTTACTATCAAGAGCACCGGTAGGTTCATCGGCCAGGATAATCTGAGGCTGAGTGATAAGGGCACGGGCGATGGCAACACGCTGTTTCTGTCCACCGGACATTTCATTCGGCATGTGGTGCGCCCAGTCCTTCAATCCCAGGCGGTCCAGATATTCCAGTGCCATGGCGTTGCGCTTGCGGCGACTTACTCCCTGATAGAAAAGCGGAAGCGCCACATTCTCTACTGCATTTTTAAAGGAAATCAAGTTAAACGACTGAAAGATGAACCCGATCATACGGTTCCGGTATTCAGCCGCTTTAGTCTCACTGAGGTTTTTGATCAGCGTACCGTTCAGATAATACTCACCGGTATCATAGTTATCCAAAATACCCAATATATTAAGTAAGGTGGATTTACCGGAACCCGAAGCTCCCATGATGGAAACAAACTCACCCCGCTTGATATCGAGGTTGATGCCTTTGAGCACATGCAAGGGTGCTCCGTTGTTGTAGGTCTTGTTAATGTCTTTCAGTTGTATCACGTATACCTCTGTTTTAGTCTGTTTTCTTATTAATTTTCACTATTAGACGCAGCTATGTTACGAAAAGTTGCAAAGAGGGTGAACTTTTTTTCAAAAAGATTTTGAAGTGTCGTTTTTCTTTGTGTAATTTGTAACCATAATACTAATTAACTAACCCTTTAAACAAAACATTAATATCATGAATTCAAGCATGGAAAAACCCTACGTAGTAGGTATTGACATAGGCGGAACAAACACCGTCTTTGGTATTGTGGATGCACGCGGAACTATTATTGCAAGCGGTTCCATCAAAACCGGCGCTCACGATCAAGCCGATGATTATGTAGACGCAGTCTGCAAGAATCTGTTGCCTTTGATTATCGCTAATGGCGGTGTAGATAAAATCAAAGGTATCGGTATCGGTGCTCCCAATGGTAACTACTACAGCGGTACTATCGAATTTGCCCCCAACTTGCCGTGGAAAGGTGTAATACCTTTGGCAGCCATGTTCGAGGAGCGTCTGGGTATACCTACTGCATTGACTAACGACGCTAACGCCGCAGCTATCGGTGAAATGACTTATGGCGCTGCACGTGGTATGAAAGATTTTATCATGATTACTCTGGGTACAGGCGTAGGTAGCGGTATCGTTATCAACGGTCAGATGGTTTATGGTCACGACGGTTTTGCCGGAGAATTGGGCCATACTATTATTCGTCGCGAAAACGGTCGCCTTTGCGGATGCGGACGTCATGGCTGTCTGGAAACTTACTGTTCAGCTACCGGTGTAGCACGTACAGCCCGCGAATTCCTGACTGCACGTACCGAACCAAGCCTGCTCCGTTCTATCCCTGCAGAGAACATTACTTCCAAGGACGTATACGACGCTGCCGTTCAAGGTGATAAATTAGCACAGGATATTTTCAATTTCACGGGTACCATTTTGGGCGAGTCCATTGCTGATGCTATCGCTTTCTCAAGCCCCGAAGCTATCATCCTGTTTGGCGGATTGGCCAAATCCGGAGATTATATCTTCAAACCTATCCAGAAAGCTATCGATGACAATGTGCTGAATATCTATAAAGGTAAAGCCAAATTGTTGATGTCTGAGTTGAAGGACTCTGATGCAGCTGTTTTAGGTGCCAGTGCACTGGGCTGGGAACTGAGAGACTTGAAATAAATTGTCCATCATAATTTTAAGTGAAATCCTCCTTTTGCCGGTAAAACGGGGAAGGGGGATTTTTTATTTCAAAGATATATCAGCATTGCTGTACATACCGGTCCAAACTATCCTTACCCGACAAACCGATTTTACTCTTAATACGCTGTTTCGTCTTCAATACCGACTTAGGAGTAATATTAAAAAGAGCAGCAATCGCTTTATTGCACAACCGGGCACGAATCAGATAACACAGTTTCAATTCTTGTGCACTTAAACCAAAGGGATTCAATATTTCTGATAGACAACCACCGTAAAACATATCAATGACAATAAACAGATTCTGCCATTCAGCCTCATCGTTGACGATTCCATAGGATGGTTTCCGGTGAAGGCAGAGTAACTGTCCCATAGATACAATCAAAGCAGAAGAACACTCCGCTAATGCCGTGACTTTCTGATAATCCTTCAATTGTTTGGTCAGTTGCTTATTACGAAACAGTAAGCATGCATTCCAGTTATCATTATAAGTTTCCATATCCTTTCGTTATTTTATATTTTATCATTTTATGCTATCTCCCGCATCCCAATTCCTCGCTATCTCCTCTACCTCTCTACGCATCTCTTCAATAGCTGTAGAATGTACCTTAGGTTCTTTATTCAACACATTCCACTTCATATCCATGAACTTATCCTTATCACGGTATGCAGGTTCAGAATAGAGTTTAGCCAGTAGATAGTAAGGATAGATCCTGCCCGGCAGGCGACTGACAGAAAAAAGAAAAAAAGCCTCGGCACATTTATATTCATGCAACGCCTGGCAATTTTTACCCATAATATTCAGTATCATAGGATCATTACTATACAATCGAGCCCGGTCGAGACATCCAAATGACTCATCATAATGACCGGACTTGTGCAAGCTATGTCCATATTCAAACAGAAATGCACCTTTCTCCTTTAAATATGGATAAAGTTCTTTATAAGCCTTATTAGCAGGTTCATAAGCTCCCGAACGGTAGAGTATCCTCGCATTCATCCATTCACAGCAAGCATTCCTTTCCTGTGTCCATTTTTCAGTATAACCTCCTATCCATACTATAAGGCACATACACAAAATAAGTAACTTTCCAATTACATCCCCTATCCCGCAGGCGAGAAGCAGGCATACACCGGCAACTATAAAAGCCGGAAGGTGCATCGGATAAGAAGAGAATGAAAATATAAGCAGAGAAATAATAGCCCCGCAAATGCCATAACGCTTAAGTTTCACTCCCATCAGGAGGCAGCCTAAGATAACCAGCAATACTATGATGCACATCACAATTCCATGAGCCAAAGCAAACTCTAAATATTCATTAAATGCATACTCAGGACTACCAGCCACCCGTTTTTCCCAACCGGCATAACCTCCCGGAGCAAAATAAAGGCTTTGCGCCTCACCATAGGCAAAAGCAAATCCTTTCTGACATCCCCATGGATGATTAACAATAGCTTTGCAAGTGATCTTCCACATGAATAAACGGCCTAATGCAGAATCCTGCTTTAAAAGGAATATCCCTGCAACAGCTAAAGATAAAATCAGAAAAGCACCCATTCCCCACAAGATATAACGTTTTTTATACCGACGCCAAAGCATATTCCACTTACGCTTATCACGATGCATATATATTACCCAAGTACAGCTTATTGCAGCAGCTACCCACGCAGAACGACTCATGGTAGCAGGTAATACGCAAAGTATTAGTAAACCCGCTACCGCAACTGCACCTTTTTCCATCTTGTAGCGAATCGAAACCTCCTTCCAACCGTTAATATCCAAATACAAGTGCAAACAAAGAGGGAGTACCATCGCCAAATAACCTGCATAGGGGCCGGGATTAAAAAAGGATCCTGTAAATGCATAGCGTGAATGACCGGAAATGGAAAAACCATATAGCTGACATAGCCCCCAGACAGCCTCAATACCCCCCAAAAGGACTAAACTCCACGACACGTAAACATTAAAATACCGAAAACAAAAGATATCATTTCTATCTTTTGTTCTTAATAAAAGTAACAAGCTTGCGATAACAATGCAGCAAAAAGAATATGATATACTCTTCCCAAACCACACCCATTGCCCAATAGTTTCTCCTATTGGAAGTTCTGGACATATCGCACAAACCAGTGACATTAGAGTCAATATTGGTATCCCCCGCAAGCAAGTTGCAATAATCCATTTTATCCTATTTACCTCACTTCTTTCTATATTCTCTTCACTGTTTATAACCATTCGTAATCTTCCATTTTTCAAAACTCCATCCCATCGAACTCTACCTGCATCCATATCTTTTGATTTCTATATGAAAATCGTCTTACTTCTAAATAGTAAACTTCACCAAGAAAGGAAATGCTATCCTTTCTCCTTTTCAGCATCTAAATCAAGAAAATGGCGTTCTTGTATAAGATCTAAATATTTTTTCGTGACCTCAGGTGTAGCTTTATCCGGAAAGAATAAATTTGAGATATTTAATGTACTATCTAAAACAAAATAATAAGGATAACCCTCTTCTTCCGCAGGAATATAGAAATCTGAAATATTAAAAACATTAAAATCTCGTATATTGTATAGTTGTTTCTCTTTATTTAGAATTTTATTATTTCGATATGTAGCCAAAAACAACACATTACCAACTTTTACTGTTTTTATCCATTCGCGAAGCATATTTATAGAAAATTTAATACAACTCGCACAGTTTGTTTCTGAAAATCGACATACAACTATTGGTTGTCGAGTATTCATAAATACATCATGGAGGAAAATATGGCTATTAAGTGAATCTCTAACCATTATTTCTTCATTCAACTTTATATTACTATTCAATATGGCAGCTCTGAAATTTACTTTATGAGTATACAATTCATCTTTTTCAGTAACACTTTCATTTGCTAGATATTTTATACTTGCTATACTCTGTTGCCTATATTTATAGTAACTAATCAATGTAAACACATTTACTACTAGCAAGACTACAATTATGATGATTATATTTTTTTTCATAAGAACCTTTTGCTTAGAAATTCTTCAATTGAAAAAATACCAAAACAGGATTATCTTCTTCTTTAAACTCTTTAATTTTATCCTTATCTATATCAGATATAAGAGAACTGTTATACAATAGAGTATCATTTCTGCTAGGAAGGTAAGAAGATATAAAATAATTACCCGAAACAGCACTGGGAAATCCAATTGGTGGTATTTCTTTTATATTATAATCAGCATTTGTCCCTCCTATTAAATGCCCAGACATTTTATCCAAATACACGATCGTCGTTAATTTTAAATAATTATTTCTCAAGAAAAAAACACTTTGAGTCTCTGTTTCAAGATATTCCCCCAAATAATAGTAATAATTATTCTGATTAATAGCATTTTTGAAATCATTATAAGAACCTTTTAAATAATGGTCAGGAAGTTTTTTATTATCAAAATTTATTATATACTTTACGCTTAATTTATCAGTAGAATATAAATACTGATAGATCGTATCTGTATACATTTGAGTTACCTTAACATCTCCTTTATAATTATTATACAAATAGTTATATCCTCCATAATTAATATCAATTGGTAGATTAAACATGCCAACCGATTTCAATTTGAATTTTTTATCTGTTACAAGCAATGTATAATTCTCCAAACAGCCTAAATGTCCATTACCCTGACCATCAAGTGTTTTAAACAAATATCCGTCGGGAATAGTCGTAAAATTATAAGCTCCAAAAGGAAGTCTTACTTGACGAATAAATTTTCCTGAGGGGGTAAAAAACAGTAAAAAAGAATGTTGATAGGCAATTAACTCATCACTTTCAAAATCATAAGCTATATCATATAATCTAATAAGTTCACCAGGACCTGAACCATTAGATATCCTCTTGACAAATTTTCCTCTGCTATCAAAAATGACCAACCCTCCACCCTGTAAACCATCCATGACATAAATATAGGAATCAGTAACAACTATTTTTATTATATTATCAAGCAAACTCTCATCTGTAGTTTCAAGAGGTATAAACTTTATTTCCTTTATTAAAGAACCAAAATCAAAATGCTTTTCTTTTTTAAGAAACGAATTCAAATCGACCTTTATGGCTGAATCTTTTTCTATACACAATATCGTAGTAGAATCAAGATATAATGACGCAACTTGTTCCTTTGTAAAAGAATAATTTCTATTTTGATTAGAACAACTAATAAGGAAGATTACCAAAATAAACACAGCATATTTTCTCATACAACTTTAATCTAAAATTCAACAATAAGTAAGAGATATCCATAAAAAAATGGATACCTCTCTAAACTATTTTAGCAACCTACCGGAGTACAATTGTCATAACCATATGGACAGCTAATATCCGTTCTACCAGCAGGATTGGTTTGGGAGCTTGATCCACTGCCACCTGCTGAAGCTCCACCATATGATGCATTTCCGCTTCCACTAGACGATTGTTCTGTTGGGCATGGTCTTATATACTCTCTCTCGTCTTTTGTCGCACCTTGGGTCCACCATGTCCAACCTGAATTTGGCTCATTTGTTTCCGCCACAGCTATCTGCTCTATGTTAGCAAATGAAAGATTCAATAGATCATTATCTACACTAAGGTTAATATGTATATTCACTGCTACTATAGTAGCTATTACTAAAGCAAATGCTCCATATAAAAACTTTCTTTTCATTTTTTAATAATTTACAAATTCTTATTACTACATCAACACTCTTGATTACTTTTATCCTTTCAGTAATCGAAACCACATAAGTTTCTTAAATTAGTTCGATACTTTTGCAACCTCCTTTCTTTTATAAATTATGGATTGATGAGACTTCATTTTACTATTGAAAGTCCTCATTCACTCCATTCTTACTATTTCATAGTCCACAATGGCAATTGTTCAGTCCAAATCCTGCTTTATTCTATCTTCCTAAATACCCGTTTCCATCTTACTTTCCCCGTATTCTTATTTACCGACTTCCATATCCGGACAGCCTTTCCCACTATAAAAGGCTCCGGTAACAGTCCCCAATATCGGGAATCCTGAGAGTTCATAACCTTATCACCTGCCATAAAGTAATAATTCTCTTTAAAACGATAAGTAGATATTACACTATCATTCAATAAAATAGTATCACCACGTTGATACAGTTTCTTCCTTTGTTCCCATTCTATCACATTACGGTATAAAGCGGCGTGTTTAGGATTCATTTCAATAACATCTCCTTTTGCCGGAAGATACAAAGGGCCAAAACACACAATATTCCAATTTACGATTCCATTATACGGATAACCACTCATCACTATTCCGTAATCCTTCTCCCGTCCATTTGCCACTATATGCATCAAGGCATCCTGTGATTTTATATTTCCCAACGGCTCATTACAACCACGCACCATGTAGTGCGCCTGCTTTATCTCAAACGTGTCACCCGGCAAGGCTACACAACGCTTCACATAATAGGACATCAGGTTCAGCCCGATACTGTCCCACCGGGCAGGATAAGGGAAATTGAATACCAGCACATCATTTCTCTTTATCTTACCCAAAGAAGGTAAGCGGGAAATACTTACCTCTTTTCCCTCTACGGCATCCCAGATATTAAAAATGCGCCCACCCATTACACACTTATTCACCAGTATGTTATCCCCCGGAAGCAAGGCAGGTTCCATAGAATCTGAAGGTATTTTGAAGGAAGCGATACAAGTAACCTGGAGTAGTATCCAGATCACTGCCACTCCACAGATTATTAAAAACAAGTTTAATAACTTATCAATAATCCAACTGAACCCTTTCTTCTTTTTACCAGAATCGTTGTTTTCCATCCTTATATTCAAATATGCGTTCATCCTTTCCGCGAGTATGGTCTTTTAAGTAAAGCAGTGCGCCTTCGGGAACTTTATAAAGCAAAGAATCGGAATGCGGTCGCACCCTGCCTGCCGAAGTCCACTCTCCCCCATGACAATAAAAGAGTTCATACTCGTCATCCGTACGGATGAAATTATCTCGGTTGCGGGGAGTGAATACAATCTTGCTAATAGAATAGGGACTTCCCAAATCAAGGCCCGCCCAACCACCGGTAGGTTGGGAATAATCGAAAGAAGTATAAGGATCACCGTCAAACACATTCGTATATTCATGGGAGTTATCAAGCCCGTTACAGCCGGGAGTACCGATAATCTTCCCTTTCAGAGGTACACTGTCAGCAGCAGACGCATAGAAAGCAACCTCCGAGATATTACAGTAACTATCCTTAGGGCCATAATAGCGGACATACCGATAAGCACCGTCACTATTTACTCGTGCGACATTCCAGAGGCGTTCAGGGAATTCTTTAATGATAAACAGGGTGTCCTTTTTGTTGAAATACGGATCATTGCTGTCCTCAAACACCCCATCTACCATCCGCCTTACAAAAGGTTCGAAATAAAGCTCATATTTATGAAGAAGGGTAACTTTCACTTCTTCCCTATCCGAAGGAAAAAAACGCATTTCTCCACTTTCTCTCTCAAGCAAGAAGGGATCGCTTTGCATCCTCATCTCGCCATTGTCATAAGTTCCCAAACGGAATATGACATCACCTTCCACATCTTCGAACACAGCTCCTTGGCGCCTATCATAACGGCACCAGCCGATAGGAGCCCAGTTCATAAAACTGGCTACACAGAGGTAAACCGGCTCACCATTCTTTAGCGTACCATAAAGTTTTTTAGGATCAACGATTAATTTCCGGTTCTTGCCGCCCGCATATATAGCCGTTACATCACGAAAACAGGGATAGCGGAAAGAAGGATGTCTTTCTTCCGCTTTCTTTCCCATAGCCCTGATCATTTCCCGGTTAACGCTGAACGTACGACGATAGACCTTTCCTTTAGGGTCCCAATAATTATCAGGGCTATTCAGTTCAGAAGTAGGGTCCAGAATGGAGCAACGATAAGAGTTACCATCTTTGTCAAAGACAGCATTCCAATAATGGGGAACATTTTTATTTCCCCGCATCAACATGATTTCCTCGCTGCAAGGCAAACCTAATGCACGAAAAACATAAAGTTGCAGATCGGTAAAGTTTACGCAGCTCCCAGAACGCCAATCCACAACTTTAGGTCCATAATGAGGGCCGAATGAGAATAGTTCAGTGAAATAAACCGGAGCTTTATGCAAGGTGTCCATTAGTATCTGAGAGATGTACTTCGGATCTTCAGCCTCCGGAAGCCCACGAATGCTATCCAACAACGGATTATATTTATTATAGATTCTTTCGCGCCAGGATTCCAGTCTTTCATCACCCACCCGGTAAGGGAGAACGAATTCACAAAAGTCTTCAAAAGAGACATTTTTCCCCCAAGGCTGTTCACGCCATACTTTAAAAGCCCATTCTATATTCTCAATCAGATAACCCGGATCGATATGAATATCACTCTTCACTTCCAGTCTATCCAAATGAAAAGGACCGCAAGCGCGCTTAATGGAATCCAGCACTTTATCCGGATACATGGTACCTTTGCCGTGAAGTTCAAAAAGCTTTAGGTAATCATTTAGAGCTTCACCTTCATAGCTATAGTGAAAAGGCAGATTTTCGATAAGAAAAACGGCAGCCCTATACTTCAGGGAATCATCTTGGTATTTGTCAAGAACAACCTGCAACTTGGGATTGATTGATAGAATATCTTCTAAGGAAGGACCAACCGGATCTTTAGTACAGGAAGCCAATGTCAGAAAAAAAAAGATGATTAATAAATTACTGTATTCTTTCATAAGTATTTTAATAATAAAATCTTCAATTCATCCATTTCACGCAATTAATTCACAACATTTTACACATTCTATTCCAACGATAGTGTCTTGTTTCAGTATCTTTCGATTTCCATATAAACTCCGCTTTTCCAATAATATGATCCTCTGGAAGTAACCCCCAATAACGAGAATCGTATGAATTATGGGGAGAGTCACCTGCCATAAAATAATAATTTTTCTGAAAAACATATACCTGCAAGAACTCTCTATTCAGCCAAACCGTATCATTCAACACATGCAATTCTCCACCTGTTTCATACAATACCAAATTCAAATAAGGCAAAATACTTTTACCATCAACCATAAGAGTATCACCGCGTTTTGGTACATAGAGAGGCCCAAAATCTGTAGTAGTCCAATTACATTGTTTGCTAAAAGAGAACATTTCACTATGCAACATTTTTTCTTTTTGAATAGTATATTTATAATAATCTATTTGACCCTTATAGTACCCCAAAGTATCCATCAAGCCTCTCACTTTATAGATCCCTTTTTCTATATAAAAGGTGTCTCCTGGTATAGCAACACAACGTTTGATAATATTCATACTTGTATTAAGCGTTATATGACCTCCATCAACATATGGATAATTAAAAACCAATATATCATTATGATGTATATCTCTATAACCTTTAAGGCGTTTGCATTCCAGATTTTTACTTCTTTGTACAGAAGTAAAATTAGTGATAATACGAGGGCCTGGTATTTGTTTATTGACAAACACATAGTCTCCAGGTATTATCGTAGGCCCCATAGATATAGAAGGCACTTTAAAAGATGCGAAAACAAAAAGCCTTAATAAAACAATGATAAACGACGTAACAGACGCTAAGATTAAATAAAATCTAAATTTAACTGCCACTTTCTTAAGTCTTTTCAACTTCTTCATTTTCTAGTCCTCCCTATTAGTTAGTGATCGACTGCATAAAATATTTCTTTTTGATTATTTCAAAATAATGATCTGTTAAACCAGGAAAAGATCTATCTGGTATAAAAAAATCCGACATTGTCAATGTCGTATCAATCACAAAATAATAAGGAGTTCCAATTCTCTCTGCTGGAATATTAATATATGGTAAGTTGTAAACATTCATATCTCCAATTCCAAGACGTTCCTTTACAATGCTAAGATTTTTACTATTTTCATAATCACCCCAAAATACAATATTATTTTTTCCAATGCTATCTGAGTGACTAATTGTTTTAAGTATAGAGTATATAGTGCATTCTTGGCAATTCAGTTCAGAAAACCGACAAATAAAAAGCTTATTTGTCCCTTGAAACACATCTATGATCTTTTGTTCTTCTTTATTAGACACATTTTTCATTAATAGCAAACTATCTAATACAATTCCATTATTAATCAAATTTACATCTACATTAATTTTATACAGATTTGATAAAATATTTCTTGTTGTTACATCTCTTATTGTATTATTATAATCCATCTTTTCAACTTTTATTTTATAAATCAAGCAAACATCCAAAGCAGTCATTAATAGTATAATAATACATAGGATAATATATTTCTTAGAATATGGCATAGTAATTTTATTTACAATCTTTCGTTTAAATAATAAAAAAACAATACGGGATTAGAATCTTCTGTTAGATTTTCGAACAGAGAATCTAATAACAGTTTATACCTCTCGCCATTGTATAATTGCGACTTTTGTGCCAATATTTGATAAGACTGGACATCGATTACAATACAATTTTCTTTATAACGTGCCTTAGGAGCGGTACCCATAAAAGCAAAAAACGGATGATTACCAATGCCAGAACTTAAATAAGTTTTCTTCTTTCCATGAACATAAACCGCGCTCGGATACCCCCAGGGGGACATGATATTGATATATGTAAAATTCTTCAACTCAATAAAATCTCCATTAAAAAAGTAATGATCTTCTAACATTTTATGAAACTGTTCAGTATTTACAATTTCCATATCAGTTACGTTGTCTTGAGTAATATTAATATAGTATTTGGCCTCAACTAGAGAATCTTTTATACAGTATATTGTATCTGCAATATTAGGACTATAATAAACTTCTTTTTGAAACTTGCGCAAGGTTCTATTTTTTGTATAATAAAAATCCTTTTTATATATATCTTTAAAGAAACTATAAATAATATCATTAACAGAGTTCGTTACAACTAACGAATTCTCCTTATCGCCACCAAGTTCCGGATCATTCATCCCATAGATCTCATATGCTTTATTACCTGACTCCAAATATTCAAAATAATCATTTATAAAAGGTATCTGTTCTGTTAATACATATTCGCCATTGTATTTATAATATAGAATACGCCGTTGAATTCTATCTAGTATAGCCAATTGCTTTTTGTTTGGAACAATACACACATTTGAAATATCTACATATTCTTTAGGTCCATTGCCAACATGACAGATCCGATATTTAAAGTTACCCTTCAAATCAAATATATTTATAGTTTTAGTACTTTCACTATCAATTACAAACAATAAACTATCAGAGAACAATATTTGAGAAATTTTCCCAATCAAATTATCATTAAGACTCTCCAGTTTCACATATTCTATTTTCTCAATAAGGCTATCGAATGGCAATCTCTGCCCTTTTTGAGGATCTATCACTATTTCTTCTAATGACGATAAATTCGATTGAATAACCTTCGAAGATTTGTTACATGAGGAGAACAAGCATAATAGTATAACCCAATAAACATATTTCATATTTTGCTATTTATATATTTTATAATTAAAAGAGCCCAAAACGCCAATTGTCTCTTTTTATATCTACAATGAAGATATAGATAAAATTAACACTTTGGACCCTATCAACTAATTTTTAACAAGGATCATAAGATGTACAATTACCAGAGGCGCCTTGACACATAACTTTGTCGGCCCAATAGTCTCTTGTTGTTTCCGTAGTCGTAACTTTAGAGTCTGATGAACCACTAGAATTATTTGACCCCCATCCCCCTGAAACAGAGCCACCAATGGGTCCCCAACCAGCATTTACACTACCATTAACATTCGATCCACTCGAATTAGAATTATTGTTAGTAGTTGTCGTAGTTGTAGTAGTAGTTGATGTGCAATGAATTCTGGAACTCTTTCTAGGCCCCTTCTCTCCGTTAGCTCCGCTTCCTGTATCTTCTCCTAAAGCTAACTTTTCAGATAAATTCAATGTTAGAAATGTGTCTATTGCTGAATCTTCTAACATTATATTTACATTTAATGTAGTGATTGCAACTATTGCAATCACTATAACAGCGGTAATCTTTTTACTTCTCATAGTACTGTTTCTTATAAGTAATTCTTTATTAATATCAAAAATCAATTTAATCTGTATGTATCATTTCAACAGCAAAGCAAATATATTGCTCATTTCAACTAAGTAACTAAGCAAAATTAAGCAGCATAATGTTTGAAATTGATCGATACTCC
>OHHI01000155.1_pt1 | contig 55523 bp, 56 predicted proteins | sample 1568001 | NCBI WGS metagenome assembly OHHI01 (sample SAMEA3879506, study PRJEB24766) | human gut metagenome | biome: human-associated habitat; feature: feces | place: USA | collected 1985/1987
ATTGTCACCATCACCATGGAAAACGGCGCTGTGATGACCGGCGAGCTATACCCCGCCAAGGCTCCCAACACGGTGGCCAACTTCATCTCCCTGGCCAACAAGGGCTTTTATGACGGCCTGACCTTCCACCGCGTCATCCCCGGCTTTATGATCCAGGGCGGCGACCCGGACGGCAACGGCACAGGCGGCCCCGGCTACGAGATCAAGGGTGAATTTTCCGCCAACGGCTTCAAGAACGATCTTAAGCACACGCTGGGCGTTCTCTCGATGGCGCGCACGATGATCCCCGACAGCGCGGGCAGCCAGTTTTTCATCATGGTGGCCGACGCGCCGCACCTTGACGGTCAGTATGCGGCGTTTGGTAAGATCACCGAGAATGCGCAGGCCGCTGTGGACATCTCCCGCGTGAACCGCAACATGTACAACGACATGCCGAAAAAGCCACAGGTCATCAAGACCATCCGCGTGGATACGCAGGGCGTTGACTATCCCGAGCCGGAGAAGATGTAATTTCATTTCCTTTTGCTTTCGCATACCTGACGGGTTTCCCGTATTCGCGGCGCACTTGTCGTGCGCCGCTCACACGGGGGCGTACCGGTTTCGACGGGGGTGTGGAGGCAGGATAAGCGGGCAGAGGCGCCTGGCCTCTATAAAACGGGTAACTTATAAATTAAAGAACAACAACGAAGTTGCTCTCGCTGCCTAAGTAGGCGGCCGTCTGAACCGGAGAGGCCACGGACCGGGGAAGGCGTCGTAAACGTGGCGTCCGTGAGGCGGGAAAGAGTTGACCTGCCCACGCATCATGACTCTACCAAAGCGTAAGGTCCGTCAGGTGTCCTTGCGCGGAGGGAATGTTTAAATCCTGACTGCGCCCGGAGAAAGTCCTGTTAAAGTGCTTTCGGACGCGGGTTCGACTCCCGCCGCCTCCACCAAAGCAGAGCCAGACGAACCGAGAGGTCGTCTGGCTCTGCTCCTATCTCTGCAATCTATATGGTCGGCGGAGTCTTCGTTTTGGTCTGTCCGCTCGACGCGGAAGAATAAAAAAGAGGCTACTGCACAGGATTGTTCCTGCGCGGTAGCCTCTTTGTGTTTTTTCATAGCCATAACGGATTTCGTTATAATCTACCAAAATCCAGCGAGATTCTAAAATCGTTGTTAGAATCTACCGTAAAGGAGCATGGCTATGATTAGGATTTTACTGTCTACCCGGCTTGGCGAGCGGAGGTGGACGCAAGCTGACCTTGCAAGGGCAACAGGCATTCGACCTTCGACGATCAATGACCTGTACCATGAGATCGCAGAAAGGATAAACCTGGAGCATCTGGATCTCATTTGTGAGGCGCTGGGGTGTGAGCTGTCAGACCTGATGATCCGAGAGGAAAACAAGGAGACCAGAGTCAAGACGCGCACCGGCGCGGATATACATAGCAAGCGTTAAGCCTGCTCCGAGGCCTCGGGCGTTCATTCGCCCGGGGCCTTTTCTTTTTCCTCGGCATCAATGATGATCTGCTGACCGTCTGGCATAATAAACGCCAGTTTGCAGCCGCAGAATTCCGCAGCCTTTGCGAGATCGTTGGCAGACCAACTCCCGCGATTCATCTTGTTTCCCATCGTTTGCTTACTCATTCCGAAGCTTGCAGCCATGTCGACCTGCTTCTTGCCGCAGAGAGCCAGCAGCCCCTTTACCTTGTCCGATACCGACACAATATGCACTCTCCTTTCTGTACTTCACATAGTACATCAAAAGAGTGGACTTGTCAACTGAAAAAGTTTGAAAATAAATCAAAAAAGTTTATCAAAACCATTGACGAGTAAATCAAAATGGTGTACTATATACTCGTAAGGCAGAGGTGAACAACCTCTTACGAAAGGAAGTGAGGACTTGAACGAGATGACCACCGCCGAGCTCAATCAGTTCTTAGAGAACATCGCAAAGCTGATTGAAGCAACCGCCGACGACCCGGCTACCGCCGCAAAGATCGTGCGAGATAGCAAGGTCAAGGCATAAAAAGAGTAGCGACCCCCGCTAAAGCGCCGCTACTCAAACACCCCGAAAGGCGAGCGGGAAGCCTTACTCCCGCCGCCTTGATTATAACCGAGTAAGGCAGAAAAATCAAGGAGGAACGCAAAATGATGATGTCCGAATTTATCGACCGCACCGGCTTTGAGCCGACCGCCAAAGAGTACGCCAAGATCGAAGAAGCCTATTACGACTTCGACGGTGACAAGGACGCCTTTTGTAAGGCTTTCGTCAAGGACGGCGGGGCGCGGAAGCTCTGCAAGGCCAGAGCCGCCGAGATCGACCGACTGAACAGCCTGCTGCTGGAGAGCGAGCGGCAGTACAAGAAGGATATGGCCGACCGTGAAAAGCGGATCGACGAACTGACAGCCGAGCTGGACAGAGAACTTGAGTGGAAGCCCAGCGATGGTACCGGCACGAACATGAGCCAGAACGACTACGCCCGCCTTGCCGACTGCGGCAAGACGATGACCGACGAGGAGGCTAAGGCGTTTATCGCTGACGAGTGCGGCTTCGATCCCGAGAAGATTCGCATTCTGCACGAGGTCAACACCTACGAGGTCAACAAGCACCGCCGCCTTCGCAAGGCTGGTACCTTCGACCGCGCGCCCGTGTACGAGGCCACCGATTGGAACTATGTCCGCTTTGACTGCGCCTGCTTCATGTATGAGCTGGTCAACGGCGAGCTTCGCTTCTACTGCTGCTAAATCACCGCCCGCCCCGGAGGTCACGAGGGCAAAAAGAGGTCAAGTCATGAACAAGTTTCGCAGAAAGAACCTACAGGCCATCATCGACCAGCTGGAGGAGCTGAAGGGCAGTCTCGAAGATCTCCAGGCTGAGGAAGAAGAGTACCGCGACAATATCCCTGAGAATATGCAGGAGAGCGAACGCTATGAAAAGGCAGACGAAGCCTGCGGCAACCTCTCCGAAGCCGTAGATAACCTGGAGGAAGTCATCAGCAGCATCGAAGCTGCCATTGAGTGAGGGGGGCGGGCATGAGAAAAATTACTGTCTTCGACTTTTGCAGTCAGATCGGCGCGGCCAGCGATGAAATCCCCGTTGTGGTGAAAGCCGGTATGCAGGAGATCGGCCACTTCCGCAGCTTATACAAAATCCCAGCGCAAGCGATGCCGGGAGTTCTGGAAGCCAAAATCACCTATGTTACCATGGGCCGCGAAGAAATCATCATCCAAGTCAAGTTGAAAGACTACAACACCAAGTTGTAATTACATGACCGGCTGACCTACCGGCACGACGGGGAGAAAGGACACGATATGGATTACAACACTATGAACGCTACCGTCAAGGGGACAACCTGTGAGGGCGAGCCTTTTACCGAAAGTCTCACATTTACCCTCGTTCCCCCCACCGACAACAAGCACTACGGCACAGGCTACTACATGACGGTTAAGACATCAACGCAAACGCTGTTGATTGACGTGCGCTACGAGCGCACCACTGACATTGAAATCCTTGCCGATAGATGGATTAAGGGTTACTACGGCGAAAACGCGCAGGACATCATCAAACAGTTCTGAGAAAGGAGAGATTTCTATGAACGAGAACAAAGCCAAGACACTGATCGAGCGTTTTGCAGAGAAGCAGCAGGGCGGACATTTCGCCTGCCCCCGCTGCGGGAAGATGGCGATGGACGCGGAGAGTGTCACGCGCAACGCTCTAAGCCGCAGGGCAACGGTCCATATCTGTGATGCCTGCGGAATGCAGGAGGCCTTGGAGGACATGATGGACAGCATAACTCCGCTGACCGCATGGGCTATCGTCGCCGCGCCAGAAAACTGGCGCATGGAGGAAGGAGGCAGTGAGTGTGAAGCGTGACGACGAGCTGATGTTCTACACAGAGTGCTGGCGTGAGCTGCGAAGCTTTCTATCAGAGGTCGTGCGGGACAACACGGGCGAATATCCTTTCGCGCAGGATGTCTTGAATCTGATGCGCAGCATCGAACGGAAATATGAGAGGTGCTGATATATGAGTAAATCTTGGACGCCCGAGGAGCTGGCTGCTGCCAGTGCCGCGATGAAAGCGGAGGGCCACATGAGCTACGAGGAGTTCTGCGCCGCGCCAGTGTTGCGGCTGGAACACAGAGGCCGCGACAGCTGGGATCGCCCCGTCTACGAGTGCGACGGTCGGCTCTATGTCGATGTCGACCCGCGCCGGAGCAGACCGGCCGACATCTGCACGAAGCAAGGCAACGCCTTTGACGGCGAGCCCTGCGACCACGTGCCGGAGGGAACGATCGTTGAGTTTGTTCCAGCGCGGGACACATGGGATTTTTGAAAGGAAAGCGCGGCGGCTACGCGCAAGCCCCTCTCTCGCCGCCGTAGGCGAGTTGCAACACGCTCTTTGCATCGTGGGAGGGTAGACGCACACCCAAGCCGCAAAAAGCGCCACAGCGCCCAGTAAACGCGAAAGCGCCGGAAAACAGAAAAAACCCCCTCGACAGGACGGTAAAATCCTGCGAGGGGGCTTTCATTGTGTGGGGTGGTATTCAGATGGCGGGGCTGTCGATGCTGCCATTGTCCTCCGTGTCGGCCCGGAAGTTGTTTGCCTTGGCTGCCTCAAAGGTGATCCCGCCACGCTTGTGGTCGGACTTCGCAAGCGAGAGGTAGCCGTTTGCTCCGGCGATGATGATCGCCTCGCCAACGCCAGTGGCGGCAGTAAGCCATGCAGCGGCGGCGGTATAGCCGCTTTTGATGCACAGATACATGAGGAACAGACATTCTTGAACGATCAGCAGACCGGCCAGCATCGCCAGCAGGCACACGACCTTGCTCCATTCGACCTTGCGTTTCTTCGCGGCTCTGCGCTTGCGCCTTGCCATCAGCTCAGCCCAAACTTCTGGGCGAAGCGGTAGAGGACGGTCACCAGCTGCTCCCGCGTCATCATGTCCTCCCACATTCCGTTGAACTCATCGGAGTTTCCGCCGCGAATGATGCCGTTATCCACGGCCCATTTGCGCGCTTCCTCCGAGTAGGCGGAAGCATCGTTGTCCTGAAGCTCCTTGCGCATCTCACGCCAAAGCTCCTTGAATCTTTCAACATCCATATCATCATCCTCCGGTTCTCCGGCTGTGCCCAGCCGGGCATTGACGTCTGCCGCGATCTGGCCGTGATGTTCATACAGCCAGTTGCCGGGGCAGGACTTTTTTGCAAACCACCGATGCACGGTCATATTCTGCTTATCGACCTGGCCGATCAGCGACTTGTCCCCGCGCCAGAGCAGGCGCTTGATGCCGTTGCGCTGGCAGATGTCCACAAGCAGGTTGATGAGAGACTTATAGGCTGCGTCCGTGATGGGCCACGGCTCACCAACGGCGCAGTTGGCTACCTCGATGGTCACGGCGCGATTATCGTTGCTTCTACTGGAGGTACACCAGCTCGCATACCTTTCTTCGATGTACATGCCGACGCGCCCATCGCTGCCGATTCCGTAGTTGCTGCTGGATTTGCTCGTCTGGAACATCTGCCCGCAGCTCTCCACGCTCAGGTTGCCCGCCATGCAATGAATGCTGATGGTGTCAATGACATGGTTTCGCTTCCCGTAGGTATACGGGCTGAGCTTTGTGTAGCTGACAAGAGGGCTATTGCTCATGGGTCATTCCTCCTTCGGGGCGGTATGGTCTTCCTCGCTCTTACCGACAGGCAGCGCAGCAGGCGCCGCGTCCGCCCCGGGTGTCGCGGTAGAGAGCATATCCTTCAGCTTTTTCAGTACATCAACGGCATAGGCGGTAAAGGCTGCCAGCATAGCCAGCGATACCGCTGTCATCAGGTTTACGGTCTGCCCATCGACCTCCACCACCATCAGATCGGGGTTGAGGTATCCGGCGAAGTAGACCGCGACCAGCGCCGCTGCCACAACTGCACTCTTGATGCAGCCGTTGCGGAACTTCGTCTGATCCCATTCCCCATCAATGATGGCATTGATGGAACCGAGGGCAATGTTCGCGGCGATCAGCAGCACAAGCCCTGCGGCCAGGCGGATGATCGTCATATCCAGCACGTTCATTGTGCGTCCTCCTTACTGCAAAAAGTCGTTGCTGTCCAAGCACCGGCGATATATCGTCTTGATCCGGTCGCTGGTCAGCTCTGTTACATTGTTTTCAAATTCCGGGTGATCTTTCAACTTACCACCTCCCACTCGTCGATCTCACTTTTGATGCGGTCAATGAAACTGTTGCCGCCGAGTGCCTTGTCCGCGGTAGAGATAGAGAAAGTCCTCCAGCTCGTACTGTCGGATAGTGCGCCCCTCCCTGTGGCGGTAGTAGGTGTGCAGCATATCGTGCCGGAGCTGACATTTGAGCGCGTCGGTCAGCTTGTCCAGCCCGAGCAGCTTGTGCCGGATGGGCTTGATGAGCAGCGCCGCCGCACCGATGATGATCGTCACCTCGGAGCACAGCGCCGCGATGCTTGCCAAATCTGTCATTCGTTCCCCTCCATCATTTCACCATCCAAATTCCGACCGCGTGCCACACGCACACCGCGCCGTACACGATTGCACAGATGCCCAGCGCCCGACGCGCCTCCTTTGTGCCCTGCCAGGCAAGGATCAGCACCAGCAACGGCACGATTGCAATTTTGTACCAAACCATCGTGACGACGCTCCGCAGCAGGGGATTCAGCTCCACACAGCCGCGCCGCAGCGCCCACAGCGTACAGGCAAGGTCAAGCCAGTTCAGCGCAATTACCGTGATCGCCATGTTACCCCTCCATAATCGCCGCCAGAAGGTCCTCCGCCGTCACGCCGTACCGGTCGAGCCCAATGCGCATCATTTCTGGCGGTTCGTCGCGGCAAGTCTCGATCAGCTCCATATCCGCGTGGATAGAGATGTGCACCGTTACCTCCCACATCCCGCCTGCCGGGAGATCGCCGTAGCTGCCGATTTTGTACAGCTTTCGCGCCTCCATATCCGCGATGAGAAAGTCACTGCCGTTGACCTCTGCCGGGATACCCCGTGCGGTGAGATAGTCACACGCTGCGCGGAGGATGCGGTCTCCGGCGCGACTGCGGTTTTTCTCCACCACGCAGATGCACAGGTCGCCGGGGAAAACGAGATCCACCATGCCGGGGCGATAGTCACTGTGGAACACCGGCATATCATATTCCCGCACGGTGTCGCCGAACGCGTCGTCCGGCGCTGACCCGACCCAGTGCTTTTCTGCAATGTTGACGACTACGCCATCCTCTTGCACGCGTTCAAGTCGTGCAATTTCTGCGAACGCATCTTCCGCGTTCAACCTTTTGATCTCCATTTTTAGCCCTCCCATTCTGATAAGCTGTGTAGTGTGACGTACTTTGCCTGTTCCTCTGTACTCAGCGCTGCGATCGCAGCGGCGCAATCCGTGTAAACGACAGTTTTCATCTTGGTAGCTCCGCAAGCGCCAGAGGATGCGTTAAAGTTGGGGGCGATCTCCATGTCGGCGTCACTCGGCCGCAGGAGCACCAAGACCGCGCCATCCACTGACATGCTATAGTCAAGTAACCGAGAAACCCCAGCGCCGCAAATCACCGTGGTGTACTTTTCTCCTAAAATTTGCTCCTCTGGAACTCTGTCGAGGGAGCCCTCGCCGGAGATCGTCACGGTTTTTGTCTCCGCGTTATAGCGCCAATATGTCCCGTTGCCAGCTCTTTTGAAACCATCCAACCCCTCCGGCACATCCATCCCCTGCATATTGTAGGCGGGAGCGGACGCCTTGGCGTATCGGTATTCCGTACCCGCCCTTGCGTTGATGTAGAAATAGTTCCTACCGGTCGGGTCGACCGTGTATTTCATAACCTTTCCGTTTGGCTTTGTAAAACTGGCGCTGCCTGAGCCGATTTCCATTGCAATACCAATTTCCGCAAATGCGTTAATCAACAAAACGCCTTGTTCTTTAGCGGCTTCATCACTGGTATTGATTTTTTCGCATTCGTACCAGCCTTTTTCAGCGCAAAACGCGAGATTATCGTCCATCAGGCGGCAGAAGTTGTTGTATGCCTCCTCCGTCACAGCCACGGATTCGTCAAACAGCGCACAAAAGAAGTTCTGCGTATAAATCCTGTCTTCGGCATTCTTCATGGAAAAATGCCGCTGGAGACGCTTCATCAGCAGAAACTTGTACTGTTCGGATGTGTATTCAGCCATCGTTCAGCCCCCATGATTTCGTTTTGTATTACCAAAGCGCTTGACCGCGTGGCGGAACTCGCCTACGGAAAAGTCCGGAAACAGCGTTTCGGTGAAATAAAGCTCTGAATAGGCGGACTGCCACAGCAGGAAATTGGAGAGCCGCTGAAAGCCGCCCGTGCGGATGATGAGGTCAGGCTCGGGAAGATCCTGATACAGCGCCGCCGTGATCTCCTCCTCCGTCCGCGCGCCCTTGGCAACGGCGTCCACGATCTCCATTCGACCGGAGTAGTTGCAGCACAGGTTCAGCGTCAGGCCGTCACAGTGGGTGGTCTCCCGCTGGATGCGCTCCATTTTTTCGATGCTCTCAGGCGGCACGCGCTTGTCCGTCCCGGAAATGAGGACGCGGATGTTGTTTTCCACAAATTCCCGATACCGTTCAAAATACCGGTTCGCCATGGAAAAGAGCGCGTCCACTTCCTCCTTGGGCCGATTCCAGTTCTCCCACGAAAAGCAGTAGACGGACAGCGTGGGGATGCCCAGATCCACGCACCAGTGCATCATGTCCTCCACCTTGTTCAAGCCCTGCTCGTGCCCCAAGGAGCGCTCCAGACCGCGCTGCTCCGCCCAGCGCCCGTTTCCGTCGGCGATGACCGCAACATGGTTCAGCCGGTTCACGATTTCGCCCCCTTCTCGGCGGTCGCCGGATAAACGGCGGTCACAACGCCGCTGTTCGCAGCATTGCTGACGCTCGCTGCGCCCGCTGCCGTGAAGAAGTTCTCCGCCACGCCGTCAAATGTATATCCGACCTTTGCCTTCAGCGTGATGGTCGCCGTGTAGACCGTAGCGTAGTTAAATGCCACAGCGTTCGGCGACCACGCGACCGTGCCGGTGAACTGTCTGCCCTCCTGGACGACCTTCTTGGGATATTTGCGCGCAACCGGCGCGGGGATGCCCTCGATGACGGGCTCCGTCACCGTGACACGTTCCGCCTCTTCAAGCCCGAAGATGGCGACGGTCAGTTCCCGGCTCGGCGCGTTCACAGCGGAAATGGTGATGGTGGTGAAGCCCACCGTGTTTGTATTCTTGTTCGGAGCGGTAACAGCGGTGTTCACAATGGTCAGCGCCGCTGCGATCACCGCCTGCGTGTTGACGGTGGAGGAATCGGACGGCAGACCGAGCTGCACGCCGTTTTCGCCGATCTTGTAGCCCTCGGCGGTCAAGGTGTAGGTCGTCCCCTGCTCGGCGGTGTCCCAGCCGGTGAGCGTGAACAATACCGGCGCGCCGACCACATAAGCGGGGCTGCCGCCCCCGCTCTCTTCGAGCGTGCCGACCAGCTTCTGCCCCTTGGCGTAAGCGGTCTTGCCCTTGCGCACGTCGCCTGCCGCCGCCGTCGCGTCGCCCGTGTCCGTCCCGGTCTGGATATTTGCGATGGTTTCCGGCATCTGCGCGAGCGTCAGCTTGTCCGTGCCGCCGTTTTTCGCGCGGATCGCGTCCGCGATCGCCGTCAGCTTGTCAGTAAGTGCCATTTTCGACCACCCCCAGCCGTCCGTCGATGTATTCCCGCATGGCGCTTACATCGTCCTCGGTCCAGTAGTCCACGCCGCGAATCGGCGTTTTGCCGTCCACGCCGTCCTTGCCGTCTCTCCCATTTCTTCCGTCTGTCCCGTCCTTACCGTTTACGCCATCCTTGCCGTTTACGCCATCCAGTCCCTTCGGCAGTGGGAAAGCACTCTCCTTGTAGCTGTGGCTATCCAGTTCCCACAGCATCCAAAAGCCGTTTTCACTGGGGATGGGCGGATGACCGTTCATCTCCCGGACGTTGGACTCCAAGCGGATGAACTCGCCGGGCGAGGCGGGCCATTCGCCGTCCGTCAGACTTTCCGCCACAAAAACGCTGATCACATTGCTGTGCTGTACGGTCACGCCGTCGGTGCGGAGCGTTCCCACCAGCTGCAAGCTGTACCAGCCCCACAGCGCCAGATGCTTTTCCGTCAGCACGCAGCCCACGTCCCCCTCCATGGGGCTCAGGGGAATGGCCTCGTACCAGTCCCCCTTCCGTACCCGCATCTCCCAGTCATAGCCCTGCGGCGTGCCGCGCACCAGCAGCACGCGGGAAAGATGGTCGTACTGGCGTGCCAGAATACTGCCGTCGTGTGAGATCTCCCAATCTTTGAAATAAATCATATTTGCTCCCCCCTATTCTTCTATTATTCATCAAATTTTGGAAGAACGCTTCCGACCTAACTCTCAGAATCACGACACGCCATCAATATGCAGTAAAATTTTTTTCGTTATGACATCATTTCGACCATTCTCCTCTTGACGGCATGACATTATAATGTCATAATACCCTCAATGAACGATCGCTGTGGGACTGTCCGCAGCCGCAAAAACGATCTTACCGAAACTTTCAGATACCGACATCAAACAACGCACGAACGGAGGTCTTGTCGATGGAACAGGAAAAGAAGGTCAAGCTGCTGGTCTACGCCACGGAGGACGAGCGGGCACGCATCAAGATGGCTGCCGCCAAGCTGCACATGAGCATGAGCCAGTTGATCTTAGACAGCGTGCTGGAGCAGGTCGCCAGCATTGAGGAGCTGGAAAAGAACGGAGGGAGCCAGTTATGAAAACGATCGCTGTCATGAACCAGAAAGGCGGCACCGGCAAGACCACCAGCGCCATCAATCTGGCGGGCGAGCTGGTTCGCCGGGGCAAGAAGGTCCTCATCGTGGACATGGACACTCAGGGCAACGCCACCAGCAACCTCCAACTGACGGACGTGTCCCCCTTCACCCTGACCGACGTGATCGTATCCAAAACCGCCGTCCTGGCGGACACCATCTGCCACACCAGCATCGAAAACCTCGATCTCATCCGGGGCGGCGGTCTGCTGGCGCCGGCTCTGGCAGCCATGCAGGAAATGCCCTTCGGCAGGGACACCACCCTGCGCCGCCTGCTGCCGCAGCTTCCCGATACATACGATTTTGTATTCTTCGACTGCTCCCCTTCTCTCGAAAGCCTGTTTAACATCAACGTGCTGGTCGCTGTTGAGTATGTTCTCATCCCCATCAAGGTGGACAAGAACTCCATCGAGGGCTATGACGTGATGCTGGAAACCATCCAGTCCGTCCGCGAGATCGCCAACCCCGACATTCGCGTGCTGGGCATCTTTATGACGGCGGTGGAGGTCTGCTCCAGTCTCGATAAGGAAATGATCTCCCACTTCCCTGCCATGCTGCCCGATCTTGCGTTCCGCACCTTCATCCGCAAGAATATTGACGTCAAAAAAGCGCCTCTGGCGCTTCAACCCCTTTGCTTCTTCTCTCCCCGCTGCGCCGCGACTGTCGACTATGCCGCTTTGTGCGACGAAATGCTGGAAAGAATGGGGGGCTGATGAATGGCGAGCAAGAAGAATCCCTCCATTTTCTCCACGCTGCAAAAGACCACCGCCAATGCCAGCGCCGTGAACGGTGAATTCACCCACCAGATCCCGCTGGACGCGCTGGAGGATAACCCCCTGAACCGGTTTTCCATGGCGGAGGATGAGGAATTTCTCTCCACCATGCACTCCATGGAGAAGGACGGCTTGCTGGAGGATATCATCGTCACCCCGTCGGACACGGAAGGCCGTTACCGCATCATCAGCGGTCACCGGCGCGTCCACGCCTCCCGAAAGCTGGGCCGCGCCACCGTGCCCTGCAAGATCCGCCATTACGACAGTAAGCTTTCCGAGCTGCGGGCGCTGATGGGCGCCAACATCCACCGCCGGAATATCTCCGCCTTCGACATGGCGCGCCAGTTGGAGACCCTGCGCAGCACGCTGGCGGAAGAGGGCGGGCTCCCCGATAATGTGAAGGAGCAGTCGGAGCTGATGGCATCTCAGGTCGATCTGAGCCGCGCCACCGTGGAACGGTATCTGGATCTTCTGAATCTGGATGAAACCGTTACCGCGTGGGCGGAGCATGGGCAGATGACCATGACTGATGCCTATGAGCTGGCGCGTCAGAAAAATATCCATCTTCAGCCCGTCGTAGAGGAGTATGTTGCCCGGAACGACGCCAAGGGCGACCTGCCCGCGCTGGTGCACCGCGCTATCGCATGGGCAAAGACGGCTGAGCTCCCCCCTCCCCCGGCAAAGCCCGCCCAGAGCGACAACCCCCTGCGGACGGTCGACTCCTTCGGAAGATCGGTCCGGCGTAGCATCGCCCAACTGAAGGAGCTGGATCTCAGCACGGACGTGGACAAGGACACCGCCAGGAAAAAGCTTGACACCTGCCTTGAAAATCTGGAGGAGCTGCGCCGCACCGTGGAGACTCTCAAAATGGTTTTGGACGACTGACTTACGGAAAACAAAAACCGCCCAAAACGGGTCCTATACAAAAAAATCCGACGCAAATGCGTCGGATTTTTTTCTTCTCTGGACAACGCCGCTTTTGCAGCACGATACGCCGAATTTCAGAAAATGCCTTGGAATTATGACCTTTGCGCGGAAAAACGTGTGCTGCGCCTGCCCCTGAACAGGCTTGACCGGCAGCACTGTGCAAGTCGTGCTGCCGGTCAAAAGAGACTTCTCTATTGCCTTTTGAGGTGTCTGTACCTTTATCCGTACTGGTAGAAGAGAGAGGCGAAGCCGCCCGAATGGACCAGGCACGCACCGTCGCTTTTTACCTCGCCGCGGCGGAGCAGATCGCACATACCCCAAGCTGTCTTGGCCGTGTAGATGCGCTCAAGGAGCACGCCCTCCAGCTGCGCCATCTGCTCGATCATCGCGTCCGACTGTTCGGTGGGAATCCCCCAGCCGTCGCCGCGGTACTGGCCGTGAACGGTCATGACGGACGAGATGGGAACAGGAGGCGTAAGGCCGGTGTAGCGCTCCAATCCGCGGAAAAGATCGTCGAGTATGCTCTCAAGCTCCTCTTTCGTGTTCTCCACAGAGACGACGTGCACATGGAAGGGTGCACCCAGAAGGGCTGTGCCGTACACGATGCCCGCTGCCATTCCGCCGTTCCCGCCGGGGACGAACAGATCGTGGATCTGCGCGCCGGCGGGAGAATTCACCAGCTCGATCGGCAGGTGGAAATAGCCGACGGCAGCATGAACGGAGGTCGCGCCATTTTCCACGACAAAGGGCTTTTTCCCCTCCTGCCGCAGCCGCTCAGCCAGCGCCGCCACATAGTCGTTGCGTTCCGTTTCCGGGATAGTCCCCACATAGTGCTCCTCCACGCCGGAGAGCTTGTTGAGCAGGATGTTGCCCGCAAGGCGCGTGGGCTGATCGTTGTTGTGCACCAGAATACACTTGATCCCCAGCCGGCAGCAGGCGGACGCGGCGATAGAGCACAAGTTGGAGTTCTCCTGCCCGGAGGCGATCACCACATCGCAGCCCTGCGCCTGTGCCTCGCCCAGCAGGTATTCAAGCGGACGGACCTTGTTGCCGCCGGAGCCGACGCCGTTGAGGTCGTCGCGCTTGATGTAGAGCGGGCAGGTATTCAGCTTCCGCTCCAGACGCGGCAGACGGTGCACAGGGGTAGCAAAATCGCACAGCCTGCTGCGCGGAAAGGCTGTCAGGGCAGCTTCCAGTTCGATTCCTGTCATATGCGCACTCCTTAGAGGGGCTTGCCGGTCTGCTTGTCGTACTTCTTGCACTTGAGCGTGAAATGCACCGTCTCATTGCTCTTGAACACGCCGAAGCCGATAAACGCCGTGACGACCGCGAGAATGGGAGAGAGCAGCGCGATCAGGTTGAAGGGCAGATACTGGGCGACGGACACGCCGAACAGACCCGTATACAGGATGGCAGAGGCGTCCCAGGGCACGATGGAGCCGAGCACGGTTCCCGTGCACTCAAGCGTGCGGGACATGACGCAGGGATTGACGTCCATATCGTCGAACGCGTTTCTGAACGCGATGGCGGGAAGGCTGAGGGTGCAGGACTGACCCGCACCGCCAAACATCAGCACAATGCCGGTCACGGTCAGGGAAAGCACCAGACCGCCGACAGACTTGACGACCTTGCACAGGCTGTCCATCAGGCGATGGAGCACGCCGGTGCGCTCGAAAATACCGGAGAACATACCCGCGCCGATGCACAGGAAGATCGTTTCCGCCATACTGAGGGCGCCGCCGCGGGAGAGGAGCTTGTCCACATCCGCATTGCCGGTTGCGCTCACAAAGCCGTTGATGGCGGCGGAGATCACATCGTTCAGGGAAGCACCCTGGAAGACCATCGCCCAGATGCAGCCGATGACCAGACCTCCGGCAAAGACGGGGATGGTGGGCTTGCGCATGGCGGAGAGCACCAGAACGAACAGGAGCGGCACCAGCATCAGCACGCTGACATGGCAGGAGCCGAGCAGGCTGTCGGAGAGGACCTTCACGGCGGAGAGGTCAACATCGCCCGAGGCGTAGCGCATCCCCAGCAGCCCATACACCACGATGGAGATGAGCGAGGCGGGAACGGTCACGTAAAGCAGGGACGTGATGTGGTCGAACAGCTTGACGCCGGAGGTCGCGGAGGCCAGCAGCGTGGTATCGGACAGCGGGGAGAGCTTATCGCCGACCAGCGCGCCGGAGATGATAGCGCCTGCCGCCATCTCAACAGGAACGCCGAGGCCCTGCGCGATACCGATCAGTGCGATGCCCATCGTGCCCGCGGTGCCCCAGGAGGTACCGGTGACGATGGAGGTAATGATGCAGATGATGAAAGCGATCGGCAGGAAAATTTTCGGGTTGATGAGGTTCACGCCGTAGTAGAGCATGGTCTGCACGCTGCCGGCGGAAATCCACACGCCGATGAGCATACCGATGAGGATCATCACGATCACGGTCTGGTTGACGCGGCCGATGCCCTTCATGGCGGACTCTTCCAGCTCATCCCAGGAGTAACCGAGGTAGATACCGAAGAGCCCCTCCACGCAGATCGCCGCCGTCAGGCCAAGCATGATGCTCACGCCCTGGAAAATGAGGGTCAGCAATACCGCAAGCGGCAGCAGGAAGCCGAGCAACGCCAGCCCCGTGGACAGTTCTTTCTTTGCTTTCACTGTAATTTCCTCCTTCAAATAAAATATGGTTTATCAGGTCATTTTCAGGTGTCGATCTCTGCGATCGCTTCGATCTCGCACAGCACGCCCTTGGGGAGCGCACGCGCCGCCAGGCAGGAGCGCGCGGGCTTCTGGGTGAAGTATTGCTCATAAACGGCGTTGAAGGTGGCGAAGTCTGCCATATCCGCCAGGAAGCAAGTCGTCTTGACGACCTTTTCCATGCTGCTGCCCGCAGCGGTCAGAATGGCTGCCACGTTTTTGCAGGACTGGTGCGCCTGCGCCTCAATGCCCTCAGGTACAGCGCCGGTCTCGGGAACAGCAGGGATCTGACCGGAGGTGAACACTACCCTGCCCATACAAACCGCCTGAGAGTAGGGGCCGATCGCGGCCGGCGCCTGAGAAGTTTCGACTTTTGTCATAGAATGATCTCCCATCCTGCCGCTGGTGCGGCATAGTATTTCTTGCCCTGGCAGCCCCGCACACACATATGGAATAGGCTGCCGGTCAGGTTAACTTTAGATTATCAATGAATTATAATTTAGTCAATAATTTTTTTCTCATTCGCATTAATTTATCTCATTTGCATTAATTTTTTCAATGTTTTTGTTGCACTTTGCTATTTTTTGAGTTATAATCAAAGAAAATTTGTTCAAGAAAGGATAAATCCTGTGGCACCGAAAAAATTTGAGCTGACAGAAGTGGATCGTAAGATCCTTCGGTCCTATCAATACATGCTGGACGGTCTCGCGCTCTACCTTGGCGACAGCTATGAGATCGTGCTCCACAGTCTGGATGAGCTGAGCCACTCCGTAATCAAGATCATCAACGGTCATTACACCAAGCGTGAGGTGGGCGCGCCGATCACCGATCTGGCACTCTCCATGCTGCACGATATTCAGAAAAGCCAGACCCCGCACTCCATGGTCTACTTCAACAGGAGAGAGGGGCACACTCTTAAATCTGTGACGATCCCGGTGATCGGCGAGAGGGAGCGCATCATCGGACTCGTCTGTATGAACTTCCAGTGCGATGTGCCGTTTTCGCAGTTCATCTCCACATTCCTCCCCACCACCTCCGACCTGACCATATCCCGAGAGACCGAGAGCTTTAATGCCGACATTGATGAGGTCATCTCCACCGCGATGGCAAAGGCGAGAGAGAGCGTTTCTGCATCGCCGAATATTCCCTCCACCAACCGCAATAAGGAGATCATCCGCCAGCTCTACCAACAGGGCATCTTCAACATCAAGGACGCAGTCGTGTATGTCTCCGCCAGTTTGGGGATCTCAAAGAACACGGTCTATCTGCATCTTCGCAACCTCAAGCACGAACTTCCGTCGTAACGCGCGCGGGAGCGCATTGCAATACTGAAAAAGCAAAAAAGCAGCCGACCTCCCTCCCCTCCCCCGGTAAAGCCCGCCAAGTCCATAAATACAAAAAGATCCCCGAACCGTTCATTGTCAGACCGGTTCGGGGATCGCTCTTATCCTTGCGCTCTGCCGTTTACTGCGTCATTTCGCAGTCAACGGTCTTGAAGATCTGAATTGTCCTTGTTCAAAAGGAGAATGTTGTGCCGCAGCGCATAGATCGCGGGGGCAGCGGCAACGCCGCCCTGGCGCAGATCTCCGCCGAGCAAGCGGCGCGTCTGGCGAAGCTCATAAATGAATTCTTTGCTCCCGCAGACCAGTGAGCCGATCGGCGCGCCAAAATCCTCGGACACACAGAACATACATCTGTCGGCATACTGCGCGATCTCTTTTGCCTCCACACCGAGCGCGTGCGCAGCATTGAAAATTCGTGCACCATGTCAAGCAGGCGATAGAACGCACCGACCATCGCAACGATCTCAATTTGAGGTAAATGGTCATCTTCTGCGCGAAGGGCTTTACGCCGCACCGGGAAAAAGAGGCCTCCCCCTCCCCTGCCCCGATCAGCGGTGATCGCTCCGGTGAAATCCGATTTGATTTCGTGCAGCGACTCTCCCCCGCTTTCGACGAATTCCGACTCGGTTTCGTGCAGACTTCTTTCGATTTCTTGCCGAAATCGGAACGCCTTCCCACAAAAACTCACGTGAGACTTGTCCAAATTCACTACATCTGGTGTTTTAATCACGCGCCGATATCCAATCTCTTGGAACTGATTTTCTTCTCATCTGCACGTTTTCAAGTCGTACTTTCCCAAACATCTGCCTAAAACATCATGCACGAGAGCACGTCGGAATTCCGAAAATTACACACAGCGAACTGCACGTTTCCAAGTCGGTCTTCCGCCCTTTTTCTCATCACTCCGGAAAAGCTCAGAACGGCAGCGGCGACACTTGGACAATTTTCTCTTTGTTTTTACAAGCGATATTCTCTCGCGAAAAGGAATAAATTTTCCGCTCTGTTCGACCGAAGGATACAACGCCTCCCTCGGCGGCGCTGAATGGTAGAAACAGTTCTTTGGACAAAGCCGGACAAGTCACACGTGAGACTTAGGAACTCGTCCTGTTTCACACCTGATTTCAGAGAGGAGAAAAATGTTATGTCTACCACTTGCATCCCCCCTGCCCGCCACATCCGCACGGACGATATCCCGGAGGAGTACCGAGACATCGTGGACGCCATCGGTATGGAGGCGTTCGTCCACCTGACGCTGCTGTGCGGCGGACAAACGCTGTACGTTCCCAAGCGGGAATCGCTGGAGCGCGGCGCCCGCGATCGGGACATTCGCTCCATGTTTAATGGCTCTAACTACCGAAGTCTCGCGGCCCAATTCCGCCTTAGCGAGCGCCAGATTCGAAAGATCATCAACGGCAGCCGCTGCTGACGGACAAATAACGCGCCGCTCGGACAGGTCTCACGTGAGACCTGTCCGAGCGATGAGAATATTTTCCTCGCGCTTTGCGAAAAAAACTTTTTCTTTCCCTTTTTTTCAACTTATGCTATACTAAGCTTCTAAAAAAGCAATCTTTTCGCAAAAGGAGGGTCGCACCATGTCCCAGTTCCCCGAACCGGCAGAGCAATTGAAGGACACCCCCCTGCGTTTTCTGGAGACCGAACAGTTTCAGGAGATGCTGGATACATACAACAAGCTGAAGCCGCTGGAAAAAGAGCACCCCAGAAAGTTCAAAAATCAGATGAATGTCTTTGACTTCGGCGACATTTACCCCCTGATGGACAGTTATCTTCAGACACACGATCTGTCTTCGCCGGAGGCGGTGGCAGAGGCGGTGACCATCGGCGCGTCGGAGACCGTCACGTTCGCCGCCACGCTGCTGGATATTTTTGATAAGACCGTCACCGCGAGGGTGCAGGAATACGATGTGCTGGGCAACAGCCCCGCCACCTATTTCATCTGCGGCGTCTGGGCGAATATGAAGCGCGGCAGGGAATTTCATCCCTCCTCCAACGGCATCACCGTGACCTATTCCGAGCCTGACGCCTACGGCAACCAGAACATCCGCTACCGCAACAAGGATTACGAAATGACCATCATCTTTGAGGCCGTCGCGGAATACACGAAAAATCTCTCCTGGACGGCGCACCGCCTGCTGATCTACACTCTGATGCGCGGCAACGCTGACAACTGGCGAAACAACACCGCGACCTTCTCCATTGAAGAGTACATGGACTGGGCGGGGCTCCACTCCAGAGACGCCGCCTACCGCCAGATCAAGAAGGATATGCAGTCCATCACGGGCATGAAGATCACCGCGGAATCCTTCAAAAAGTATTTTGAATCCTTTTATATCACCCATTTGGCAACCGAGGCATCCATCAAAAAATATACCGGCGAGGTGCGGATCTCCTTCGCCGAGAACGTGCGCCACTTCCTGACCCAGTATTATCAGCTGATCCCCGATTGGATGGGCCATCTGAGTGAAAATGCCTACCGCATGGCGTTTTATCTCTTCTACCGCGCGCGGAAAGCGCCCGTCGATGACGACGGCAGCTTCCGCGTAAAAATTCAGGACATCATCCACTACATCGGCCTGCCGACCAAGGAGGACGTCAAAAACCGCAACTATGACGAGGCGATCATCCGCCCGTTCAATAAGGCGGTGGAGGAGATCGAGGACGTCTCGGGCGGCTCGATCCACATGGATTTCGACTATGACGACATCAATACCTTCCTCGGCGGCAAGATGAACGTCGGCATTGACGCCACCATGCAGAGCTACATCCAGCAGATCGAAAAAAACAAGACGGTCAAGCAGATCGAGGCGAAGAAAAAGCCCGCTAAAAAGCCGCCCCAGAGCACGCAGTGACCCCTCAGCAACTGCACGAAACCACGTCTGAATTCTTCGAATTACTTCCAAAATACAGATCGAAGATCAAAGCATCCGTGGAAAAGATATCCACAAAAAACGGGAATTTGACGACAAAAGTCCGATTTTCCCACCAAAACGCCTACTTTTCACGGAAGTTCTCCACCGTCTGTGCCCATCCTGTGAAAAAAACGAGGGTCACAGCCTGTCCAATTCCGACTTCGAGCCGTGCTAAGACGACTTCATTTCGTGCAAAGGCGACCTCAAGTCGTGCAGGAGACCCAAAATCACCCAAACCATTTTTCCATATTTTTCAAACTTTTATACAGATATTTTCTGTCGAATCATACTTTTATATTTGTTTCATCTAATTTTTTTCGGATTTTCTTTTTTTACCGAAAATCCCCTTATTGATATCTTAAGATATCTTACAGACCTCGCGGGAATCGCTCCTCCGCGGGGTCTTATGCTATAATAACGACAAGAAAAGGAGGCGATCCCATGCCGGACACCTTTAACGACCTGCGCCCCCGCATCGTTGACTATCTCTACGACCGGGGTATTGACCCGCAAAAGCGCTTTCGCTGCCTGAATCCAAAGCATCTCGACCGCGATCCCTCCATGGGATACGACGCAAAGCGGCAGAAAGTACACTGCTTTGCCTGCGGCGCGGACTATGATCTCTTCGATCTGCTGGCAATCGACGAAAACCTCACCTCGCCGCACGACGCTCTGGCGCTTGCGAGCAAGCGCTACGGGCACGGCGACGCGGGAGAAGCGCGCCCCGCTGACCGCCTGAGCAAGGAAACGCTGCCCGCCTCCTACCCCGAAAGCTGCTTTTCTCACCGCCGAAAAACCGATTATTTTGCCAAACGCGGGCTTTCCGACGCCACGGTGACGCGGTTCCGCCTTGGCTACGACCCTGAGCATGACTGCGTGGTGCTGCCATGCGAAAACGGGCGCTGCGTGCGCCGCGCCGTCGCGGAAAAGCGCTATCTCAACGAGAAGGGGCAGCCTTCGCCGCTCTTTCAGCCGGAGCTTTTGACTGCGGGCGGGGAAGAGCCGGTCTTCCTTTTGGAAGGAGCCTTTGACGCGCTCTCGGCAGAGGAGCTGGGCTATCGGGCCGCCGCGCTGAACGGCGCGGGCAACCGCGAAAAGGCGGCGGCTCTGCTGCGCGGACTGGATCGACCCGCCCCCATCCTGCTGCTGACGGACAACGACGCGGCGGGGGAAACGTGGGCAGCCGCCCTCGCCGAGGAATTTCCGTGGCTGTACCGCTGCCCGGGCGTTTCTACCGGCAAGGATCTGAACGAATTTCTCTGCGCCGACCGCGAGGGCGCGGCGCGATTTCTGGCGCAGGCGGTCGAGGATCGGCAGGCACAGCAGCCGCCCCCCTATGCCGAGACCTCCGCCGCGGGGCAGATGGAGGCATTCCGCGCTTATATCGAGGCGCAGGCAAAGCGCCCCGCGCTCAAAACCGGCTTTGAGAGGCTGGATCAGACGCTGGACGGCGGACTTTACGACGGACTTTATGTGATCGGCGCGGTCAGCTCGCTGGGCAAGACCGCCTTTTGTATGCAGATCGCCGATCAGCTTGCCATGCAGGGGCGCGACGTTCTCATTTTCTCCCTTGAAATGATGACATGGGAGCTGATGGCTCGTTCCGTTTCCCGCGAATCCTTCCTGCTCGACACCTCCGCGCGCCGCCGCCTTGCCAAGACCGCGCGCGGTGTTTTAGACGGCAGGCGCTGGGCGGGCTACAGTGCGCAGGATCTCGCGCATCTGGAGCTGGCGCAGACGCGCTACGCCTCCTATGCAAAGCACCTCTATTTCCGCGAGGGCGACCACGAAACGGGGCTGGACTACATCCGCGCGGAGGTCGCGCGCCACATCGCCGAGACCGGACAAAAGCCCGTGGTGCTCATCGACTATCTCCAGATCATCGCCCCGGTGGACGTCCATTTCACGGACAAGCAGAACCTTGACCGCATCGTCTGCGCGCTGAAAAAGCTCTCGCGCCAGCACGGGCTGACCATCCTCGCCATTTCCTCCTTCAACCGCGAGAATTATAATCTGGAAGTCTCCATGAACGCCTTCAAGGAATCCGGCGGCATCGACTACTCCGCCGACGTGCTGATGGGACTTCAGGCGCGCGGGGCGGGGCGGCCCGGCTTCAACATCGACGAGGAAAAGCGCAAGGACCCCCGCGAGCTGGAGCTCAAGATTCTCAAGAATCGCTCCGCCGCGCTCGGACAGCCCATCCCGCTGCGCTACTATCCGGCGTTCTCCTGTTTTGAAGAAGGATAGGGCGGTCTCACGTGAGACTTGTCCGAGCAATTCGCGGCGATTAATTTTCGAATGTAAGACCCCTGGAAGGATATAGAAAAAAAAGCAAGAACTGCTTGCAAAAAGAGAAAATATCTGATAGACTTTATGTAGACTGTATTACTGTCAGTACGTGCGTCTATCCGCACGCCCGGACAGGGACAGATTTTGGATGCTGCGAGCAGCGCTTGGGGCGGAAACGCTGACACCCTTTTGCGGTACTCGAAGATCATCAGTAAAAAAAAGGAGTGGTTAAGAAGATGAAAAAGCAGCGTATCTTGAGTGCTCTGCTGGCATTGTGCATCGTCTTTTCCCTGGTGCCCACAGCGCTGGCGGAAAAAGCTGACGATTTCACGGACGTCAGCAGATCCGACTGGTACTACCAGTTCGTAGACTATGTGACGTCGAAGGGTTACTTCAACGGCGTCGCGGACAAGACCTTCGCCCCCGCGGACAACATGACCCGTGCGATGTTCGTCACGGTCCTGTTCCGTTTCGACGGTGCAAAGGGTGATCGCAGCCAGAGCGCATTCACCGATGTGGCTCCCGGCGAGTGGTACACCGATGCCATCAACTGGGCGGCTGCCAACAGAATCGTGGATGGTGTGGGCAACGGCAAGTTTGCCCCTAACGATCCCATCACCCGTGCGCAGATGTGCACCATGATCGAGCGTTACCTCGCCCTCTATAAGAAGGCATGGAAGGTGACTCTGCCCGAGACTGGTTCCGTCTCCGTCATGGTCGATGAGAACGCGATCCCCGCGTATGCGCTCGCCGCGGTCAAGCAGTGCCAGCGTCACGGCTTGGTCAACGGCTTTGAGGACGGCACGTTCCGTCCCAACGAACTGTCCACCCGTGCGCAGGTGGCAGCGGTGATCTACCGTATGTCTTACCTCGTGCAGGGCGCGAAGCCGGATAACACCCCGAGCGTGAATCCTCCCGTGAATCCTCCCGTGAATCCCCCGGTGAATCCCCCGGTGACCACCTACACCGTGAGCTTTAACGCGAACGGCGGCACCGGCACGATGGCGGATGTCACCGTCATCAGCGGCAGCTACACGCTGCCCGTGTGCACCTTCACCGCTCCTAAGGGTCAGCAGTTCAAGGGCTGGGCGACGAGCGCAAGCGGCGAAGTGATCTCCGGCACGAGCATTAACGTGACGGCGAACACCACCCTGTACGCGATCTGGTCCGATGACCTGATCGGCAATGCCGTTCTCAAGTCCGTCAAGCAGGTCAACGACAGATTCGACGCCATGAAGAAGGCTGTTGTCGACGCCGTTGATCAGGTCAACAAGGACAACAAGTACCTGACGGATGCACAGCTCCAGCAGGTCAAGAACATTGTCAACGACATGGTCAAGGTCGAGGATGTGAAGGCAAACTTCACCTCCGGCGACAACAAGACCGAGCGCGAGGTCACCTGGAACGTCGCTCTCGAGGTGAAGGACGGTCAGGTCGTCTCCGCCATCGAGCAGGCGAACAAGCTTGCCAACGCGATCATCACCGGCACCACGAGCAAGCCCACTCCCGACGATATCGACGGTTTCCTGACCAGCGTTAAGAACGCTGTCGAGTCCGAGACCGGCATCGTGCTCACCGACAAGTCCCTGCAGGAGATTAAGACGCAGGTCGTCGACCTTCTCAAGAAAGAGGGCAAGAGCCTGTGGGCGAACTTCCACGACGGCAAGGGCAACTATGTCTGCGGCAATGTGGACGTTGTGTTCAACGGCAAGACCTACGCCACCGTTCAGGTCGGCGAAAGCAGCGCTTCTCTCTCCGCCGCCAAGTCCAAGATCGTCAAGGAGCTTGGCACTGCCATCTCCAAGGAGATCTACAAGCAGATGAAGGCGCAGGGCACTGCCTACACGGATAATTTCACCTTCAATATCGACCTGAAGGTCAACTTCACTCCCGCTGCCAACGCGGACATCAAGGCGAAGACCGACGCTTACACCTACAACTATAAGCTCGTCGTGACGCCGAAGCTCAACAGCAACGGTCTGCTCGAGTACAAGTACGAGGGCAATGAGAACTATCTGCGTCTCAACATCAGCAAGGATATCCAGAAGGCTTATAACGACGGCCTCGACCAGATCGCCGCGCAGTTCACCTATAACGACGGCACCAAGGATAAGGTCGTCGCTGAGGCCAAGAAGGGTCTGAAGGATCAGATCTCCACCCTCTACACTGAGGTCACGGAAGCGCTTGACAAGTACGACATCACGCTGACGAACACCACTGCCGAGAGCATTGAAAATGCTCTGATGCCCAAGGTGGAGAGCTGGGTCGATACCAACTGGACGAAGATCGTTTCCTCTACCACCGGCGGCGGCACCCTGACTGGCCTTGACAACACCTTGCTCATCAACGCCGTGTGGCCGCTGATCGAGAAGGACATCAACGATCTCGATGTGGACGCTCTCATCCAGAACCAGATCAGCAAGAAGCTGACGGAGAAGCAGATCAACGAGGCGTGGATCGTCAAGAAGGCGAACGAGAGCGGTACGCTGAAAGATGCGAAGAATCTTGTTGAGGGGTTTAATGTCACCTTCGAGCCTGCCGGCGTAACGCTGGATATCCAGTCGGTCGCTGACATCAACTTCCTGCTTGCTCAACCCGAGATTAAGGCTCATGTTACCAAGGGAAGCTTTAGCGGTACGCTTACGCTCACCGGTAAGGACAAAAAGCCCTTCAGCGATGCCCTCAAGCAGGAGATCGTTGACACTGCGACCAAGGAGCTTGACACTGCGCTGAATTCCTCCGCCACGCTGAAGGATCTGCTGGCGAAGAACCCCGGTCTGGAGAAGTATCTGATCTACAGCGCGCTCGTGCAGATGGATCTCACCTTCGATACTGAGAAGGCCGCCAATGCTTCTGCGCTGGATAACCTGAAGCCCACCATCAAGGACGAGGGCAAGGCAAAGCTTGCCGAAAAGCTGAATAATAAGCTTGCCTCGATCGATGTGTCTTCGATCCTGAATGACGGCTCTGCTGAAAAGGCGGAGTATCAGAAGAAGATCGATCTGCTCAACAGCCTGAAGTTCGATGCCGCCAATGGCATCCAGACCAAGACCGCGACCCAGCTTGCTGACGCGCTCAAGAGCCCGACCATGAAGGACATCGTCGGCAACAAGGGCGACGAATACGTTGCGCAGTACCTCGGCAAGATCGTTGCCAAGGCGCAGAACCTGCTGCCCGACAGCGCGAGCATCACCCTCAACGGTGTGACGCTGACGGAGAACGACCTCACGGCGCTTGGCAATGCCAAGACCTCTCTCGATGCTGTGACCGAGCTTGCGAACCTCATCGCGAAGTTCGGCGATCTGAGCATCAACAGCTTCGCTGACCCTGCCGGTCAGAAGGTGACGGTCAACTACAACACCCGCAGCGCCAGCGCGAACCTCATCATCAACGTCAAGTAATTTGACAGCGTAAGACAAAGCAATGATTCGGACCACCTCTTCCCGGCGGGGCAATTCCGCCCCGCCGGGGGAGGGGGCGCATAAAAAAAGAGACGTTAGGCGCGTCAGCGGCTCATTCGCGTTTGAGAGCCTGGCGGGTCTGTCGTCTCACACTTTTGAAAAGCACTGATTCAAAAATAATTTCTGCCCCGAAAAACAAGAGAAAGGAGGGCGCGCATGAACGAAAAGCTCCTGCGATACCTGCTGGAACAGCAGCTTTTGACCGCGGAACAGGCGGACGAGCTGCGTCATGCTCAGGAGGAAACGAACAAGTCCATCCGCGAGCTGATCTTGGAGCGCGCCATCCTGCCCGAGGAACAGGTCATTGAAGCCCTGTCCTCGCTGACCCGCACCCCCGTGGTGCACCTTTACGAAATGACCATCCCCATGGATGTCCGACAGGCGGTTCGCCCGGATATCCTGCGTACATATACAATGATGCCCTTCCAGTTTGATCCGGAGGACAGCGGCACGCTGTATGTCGCCATGAACGAGCCCATGAACATGAAGGGGCGCGACATGGTCGCCATTGCCAGCAAGTGTCGCATTAAGCCATTTTTAGCGACAACATCCGACATTCTCGTGACCATCGACCGCTGCTACGGCAGCGAGGAGATGCAGGAGGCTGCCGAGCTTTACACCCAGACCAACGAGCGGGAGAGCGCCTCTCTGGAAGATCAGGTCTTTCAGGAGGATGTCAACGCCTCCCCCGTGGTGGTGCTGGTGAACTCCCTTGTGGAGCAGGCGGTGCGCCAACGCGCTTCCGATATCCACGTGGAGTCCGGACCGGACAAGGTCCGGGTTCGCTGCCGAGTGGACGGCGTGCTGTACACCACCGCCACTTACGACCTGCAGCTGCTGCCCGCCATCATCGCGCGCATTAAGATCCTCAGCAATCTGGACATTTCCGAAAAGCGCAGACCGCAGGACGGTCGCTTTTCCATCTTGGTGGACCGCCGGGAATACGATGTGCGTGTTTCCACGCTCCCCACGGTCTATGGCGAAAAGTGCGTGATGCGACTGACACAGAAAAAGGCGCTGCGCCGCAGCAAGCGCGCCCTTGGCCTGACGGGGTCGGAACTGGAAAAATTCGACGAGATCCTGCGCCATCCCAACGGGATCGTGCTGGTCACCGGACCTACCGGTTCGGGTAAATCCACCACGCTTTACACCGCATTGAACGAGCTTAACAGCGACATGGTGAACATCGTCACGGTGGAGGACCCCGTGGAGGCGAACGTGGACGGCGTGAATCAGGTGCAGGTGAATCCCAAGGCGAACCTGACCTTTGGCAACGCCCTGCGTTCCATTTTGCGTCAGGACCCCGACATTATCATGATCGGCGAGATCCGCGACCGGGAAACGGCGTCCATCGCGGTGCAGGCGTCCATCACGGGTCACCTCGTGGTGAGTACGCTGCATACCAACGACACCGCCAGCAGCGTCACGCGCCTGCTGGACATGGGCGTGGAAAGCTACCTCATCGCCGACGCGCTGACCGGCATCATCGCCCAGCGCCTTGTGCGCCGTCTTTGCCCCAACTGCAAGCGGCGGCACGTTCTTTTAGAGCATGAGTTGGAATATCTGGGACTGACGCCGGAGGAGAAGGACAGCGCCGAGGTTTACGAGCCGGTGGGCTGCCAGCGCTGCGCCGGTACCGGATATTTCGACCGGATCGGCATTTACGAGATCATGGAGATCACGCCCCGCATGCGCACGATGATCTCCCACCGCTGCGACACGGGCGCGCTGCGGGAGACTGCCATCGCCGAGGGGATGCACACCCTCCGCGAAAGCGCCCGCCGCCTTGTGCTGGAGGGAACGACCTCCATCAGCGAGATGCAGCGCATCAGCGTTGAAAATGTGGCGGAAGAAACTCATCCTTTGGAGGACGGCGCATGATCGACCTGGAAACACTCATTCATGACGCGCTGGAGCGCAACGCCTCCGACATTCACCTCACGGTGGGGGAGCCCCCCATTTTTCGACTGGACGGCGAGCTGACCAACTTTGGGGAGGTCCCGCTGACCGAGGCGGATACCACCTCCTATGTGCAGGAGCTGATCACGCCCGGACTTCTCAAGGAATTTCATGAAATGGGCGAGGCGGACTTCGCCGTGACCTATCACGATTTGGTGCGTATGCGCTGTAACGTGTTCCGTCAGCGGGGCATGACGTCGCTGGCGCTTCGCCTGCTGCCGCTGCGCATTGCCACCGCCGAGGAATTGGGCCTGCCGCCCGTGGTGGTGGCGCAGGCGGATAAACCCCGCGGACTGGTGCTCGTCACCGGCCCCACCGGCTCGGGCAAAAGCTCCACTCTGGCGGCGCTGCTCGACCACATCAACCACACCGAGCGCCGCCACATCATCACGCTGGAGGAGCCCATCGAATACCTGCACACGAGCGATCAATGTATCATCAACCAGCGCGAGGTGGGCGCTGATACCAGCAGCTTTGCCGCGGGACTTCGCGCTGCGCTGCGCCAGGACCCCGACGTGATCCTGGTCGGCGAGATGCGCGATCTGGAGACCATCTCCACCGCCATCACAGCCGCCGAAACGGGCCATCTGGTGTTCGGCACGCTGCACACCAAGGGCGCGGCCAACACCATCGACCGTATCATCGACTCGTTCCCCGCCGAGCAGCAGAACCAGATCCGCATCCAGTTGGCGGACGTGCTGGAGTGTGCCGTGGGCCAGACCCTCCTGCCGAAGATCGGCGGCGGCCGCGTGGCCGTGTTTGAGGTCATGGTCGCCACCCCCGCCATCCGCAGCATGATCCTGCAAAGCAAGACCTTCCAGATCGTCAGCGCCATCCAGACCGGCAAGCGGTACGGGATGCAGCTTTTGGACGACGCGCTGGAGGATCTGGTGGACCGTCACGTGATTTCGCTGGAGACTGCCCTCGCCGCCGCCAACGAGCCTGATAAATTCAAGACAGGGCGGCAGACCTGAGAAAGGAGGGCGGCTCCATGCCCGGATTCAACTATACGGCGATCAACCGAAACGGAAAGCGCGTCCGCTCCTCTCTGGATGCGTCGTCCATCGAGACCGCGAAAAGCTCCCTTCGCGGCGCCGGTTATACGATTTTAGACATTAAGGAGCAGACCACCCTCAACCGCGATATCGAGATCCCGTTCCTCGGCAAACCCAAGGCGAAGGACATGGCGGTGTTCTGCCGTCAGTTCGTCTCCATCCTGCGCGCGGGCGTTTCCGTTGCCTCCGTGCTCGCCATGCTGGGGCAGCAGACCGGCAATAAAAAGCTCCGCGCCGCCATCCGCGAAATGCAGGCGGACGTGGAAAAGGGCGAATCGCTTGCTACTTCCATGCGCCGCCATCCCAAGATCTTCCCCGCCATTCTGGTGAATATGGTGTCAGCGGGCGAGGCCTCCGGCAATCTGGAGGAATCCTTCCGCCAGATGGAGCTATATTTCGAACGCAGCAAGCGCACCAAGAGCAAGGTGACCAGCGCCATGATCTACCCCTGCGTGCTGATCGTGGTCATGATCATCGTGCTGATCGTGATGATGACGAAGATCATCCCCAACTTCCTCAAAACCTTTGAGGATATGGACGCGGAGCTGCCAAAGATCACGCTCGGCGTGATGGCGGTCTGCGAATGGTTCAAGTCCTGGTGGTGGGTGCCGCTGCTGGTGCTGGCGGCGCTGATCGTGGGCGGCGTCCTGTTTCACAGGACCGACAAGGGCAAGCACTTTTTCGGCTGGCTCGCCCGCAAGACGCCCGTGGTGGGCAACCTGACAGTCAAGACCGCCTGCGCCACCTTCTGCCGCACGATGGAGGTGCTGATCGGCTCCGGCCTGACGCTGACGGACAGCATGGACCTCGCCGCCAGCAACATGGGCAACATCTACTATCTGGAGGCCATCCGCGACGCCCGGGCGCTGGTCGCCGAGGGTACCCCCCTGCGGGAGAGCCTCGTGCGGACGGGCATTTTTCCGCCCATGGTGTCGAATCTTGTCGGCGTGGGGGAGGAGACCGGCGACCTGCAAAGCATGATGGGCAAAGTGGCCGACTACTATGATGAAGAAGTAGATGAGGCCACCAAAAAGCTCCTGAACCTGATGGAGCCCGCCATCATCATCGTCATGGCGGTCTTCGTGGTCATCATCGTGCTGGCCATCTACCTGCCGATGATCAACATGACCAAGGCCTTCGACAAATACCTGTAAATCCGTATATCCAAGCCATGTCCCCTGGTGTGGGAGATAGGGGTCCCGTGCCGCATGGCGATGATATAAAATCTGACGCAAAACAAAGAAAGGAAGAAAACTCATATGAAAAAGTTTGGTTCCAAGTCCGGTTTTACTCTCGTTGAGCTGATCGTCGTCATCGCGATCCTGGGCATCCTCGCCGGCATCGCCGTCCCCGCCTACTCCGGCTACATCAAGAAGGCCAACGAGGCCGCCGACTACACCCAGCTCGACGCCATCAAGACCGCTGCCGTCTTCGCTTATACCGATAAGCAGGTGAAGGCTGAGGAGTATGATAAAGTCGATGTTGTAAAAATTGAGGTTACTAAGACATCTGTTACTGTCTTTCCTCCCAAGGATGATGGCACTCCCGCTGATACCGGCGTTAATGTTACTGACGATATCCAGACGTATTACGATCTGAGTAAGTTTGATTTCAAGAGCGGCAACGACAAGGCAACGTGGCTCAAGACGGCTACCGGAGAGGGCGCGAGCAAGGTGCCTGCCGGCTGGACGCTGAGCAAGACCAAATAACTAATCCACCCCTACATCAGCCCCAAGCAATTTGAAACAACGCCCTGCCCGTCCGGTATCCCTATCACCCGGACGGGCGGGGGAGACCCCTGAGCGAAAAGGAGAGATTTCCCATGACCTGTCTTTTGCTGCTGCTCTGGACGGCGCTGGGTCTGTGCGTCGGCAGCTTCTGCAACGTGCTGATCTTCCGTCTGCCCCGTGGAGAGGAGTTCGTGAAAACGCCGTCGCACTGCATGGCCTGCGGCCATCGTCTGCGGTGGTACGAGCTGATTCCCGTGGCAAGCTGGCTGGCGCAGGGGGGCAGGTGCCGCTCCTGCGGGGAGAAGATCTCCGCCCAGTACCCCGTGGTGGAGGCGCTGAACGGCGGCGCGTGGCTGCTCGCGGCGTGGCTGTATCAGGCCGAGCCGCTGCGGGCGGTGCTGTATTCGCTGCTGTTCTCCCTGCTGACGGTCGTGGCGCTCATCGACTGGCGTACCTTCGAGATCCCCAACGGGGTGAACCTTGCGATCTTCCTGCTGGGCGCGGTGCAGCTTGCAGGCGATACTGCGCACTGGAAAACGTATCTCATCGGCATGTTCTCGGTGAGCCTTCTTTTCCTCCTGCTGTGGTTCGTGACGAAGGGCAGCGGCCTTGGCATGGGGGACGTCAAGCTGATGGCAGGGGCGGGACTGCTGCTGGGCTGGCAGCGCATCCTTCTTGCGATGATCCTCGGCAGCGTTTCCGGTGCGATCATCCACTCGGTCCGCATGAAACGCGGCGCGCCCCGCAAGCTGGCGTTCGGGCCGTATCTTGCCGCCGGGATCTGGGTCGCGGCGCTGGTGGGCGACCGGCTCATCGCGGCGTACCTCGGTCTTTTTGGGCTGTAACACGGGAGAGAAACAGGGCAGGCGCGGACCTGCCCGCGAGAGAAAAACAAGAGCCTGTGGGAGGGGCAGAACCGTTCTTCGGGACGGCTGTGCCATTCCCACAGTCCGGGAGGGAACACTTATGAGCATGCAAAGGCTGAGCGGCAGGGCGCTGGTGGTGCAGATCACCGAGCGGGAGATCCGCATCGCCCAGATGACGCTGGGCAGCGACGTCATTTCCGAGCGGGTCATCCTGCCCACGCCGCCGAACGCGGTCGAGGACGGTCAGCTCGTGGGGCTGGACGCCCTGCGGGACGCGATGGAGCCGGTTCTGCGGCAGGGGCTGTTCCGCCGCTGCCGTAAGGTGGTCTTTTCGCTCTGCTCCACGCAGGTCATCAGCGAGAGCGTCACCGTCCCCGCGGTGAAAAAGCAGCAGCGCCTCGGTCAGATGCTGCTGGCGAACATGGACGAGTATTTCCCCATCGACCCGGGCGAGTATCAGCTTTCGTGGGAGAGCGTGGGCGTTGAGCAGCGCGAGGACGCGCGTCTTCTGCGCGTACAGCTCTGGGCGGTGCCGCGCGCGATGCTGCAGCGCTACTATGCCCTTGCCAACAGCATGGGGCTGAGCGTTGCCGCCGTCGATTTCTGCGGTCACAGCCACGCCACCGCCGTGGACGCGGACTTTGCCCTGCCAAAGCACGCGAAGTCCTCCGCGGATACGGACGACGGCGTCTGCCTCTATATCAACGCCGAGAGCGAGCTGTTGCTGCTGACCTTCGTCTACAACGGGCAGGTCAAGCTGCAGCGCCTGCTGCAGCGGGGCTATTCCCAGCAGGACGACCTCAATGAGGCGGGCATCGTGCTCGACTACTTCTCCGCCATGCCCGGCCGCGCCCGCCTGACGAGCGCCGTGCTTTCCGGCGGTCAGGGGAAGGAGGCGGGGCTTGCCCCGGCGCTCGCGTCGCTGCTGAATGTCCCCGTCGAAATGGCGGAGACCGACTACGGCGCGCAGTGGCTGCTCTGTCAGGGCGCGGCGCTCACCGCCCTTGACTTCGGCGACCCGGAGCTGAACCACATCACCGGCGCGCGCGCACCCATCAACCGCGCGTGGCAGTACGGTCTTGTGTTCCTTGGCGGCGCGGCGCTGACGGCGTCCGTGCTGCTGCTGCTGACCTCCAAGCTGTCGTGGAGCACGGAGCTGGACGGTCTGCGCGCACAGCAGGACCGCCTGACGGCGCTTGCCCAGCAGAACGCGGGCTGCGCGGAGAACTACCACAACTATTCGAGTATGTACGACGCTTACAGCGCCGACTGGGACACCGTATTCGACTCCGTTCGGACATATAACGACAACCTTGAACTGGTGCTGGACGAGCTGGAGGCAAAGCTCCCCAAGAAGTCAACGGTGACCGCTCTGAGCACGACCGAGTTGTGTCTTGCGGCGCAGGTCGCCTTCCAGAGCAAGGAGGACGCCGCTTATTTCCTCGTGGCGCTGCGCGACGTGCCCTTCATGACCCTCAACACCGTTTCCAGCCTGACCATCGGCCCGCGGGAAGCCTACTCCCCGGACAAAATGATCGCTGCGCTGTACGAGAAAGCGGAGAAGGAGTCCCCCGTGCCGAGCACGGAGGAAAGCGCAACGGATAGTACCGCGGAAAGCAGTACGGAAGAACCTCCCACCGAGGGCGGCTATTCCCTCGATGAGCTGTTATCCAACGCTTCCAGTGGCAGCGTTGCCATCGACGGAAAAACGCTTCGGAATATGATCCCGCTGCTGAAAGCGGCGGGTGCCGATGACAGTACCATTGCAAAGATGGAAAATTATGCGGATGTGATGGAGCGTTTCGGCGTGACCATTACCCCGGATAACCTCGGCATCCTCTCCGGGATCCAGGGGCTGCTCCCCGGCGGCGGCACGACCAGCACGCCGGACAGTTCCGGCAGCACAACGGTCAAGCCTGCCACGCCCAGCACGCCGGGCAGTTTCGGCAGTACAACGGTCACGCCTGCCACGCCCAGCAGCGGCAGTACGTCCTCTGCTTCTGGCATTGAGTCTGTCGATATTGCAAAGCTGCGTCTCAGCCTGCAATACCTGAACTCCAACCAGCTGGACGCTCTGCAAGCCGTCTACGGGCCGGTGCAGGAAAAGACCTTCTCGCTGGATGACCTGCGCAAGCGCTCCAATACCACCCAGGAGAAGAACGCGATCCGGTCCCTGCTGCAAAACGATCCTGCCGCCATGTATCAGTTTTTCCTGCTGATGCGCGAGGATATCGCCCGTGAGGAAAAGGACCAGATCCTGTACGACAAGATCTTTGACGACATTTGGAAAAACGCCGATCAGCACCGCATGTTCTATGAGAGCGACGATGTGATGCTGAACAAATATCTGCCGAACCTGCTGAATATCCTGACTGACAACAAGACGAATGTCAACGCAGCGATCGCGCTCATTCGGCAGAATCAGACGCTGGGTGGCAAGCTTGCGCTCCATCTTGCCAAGGAAATGGGCGAGATCAAAGAGGCCAATACCGCTCTGGATCTCGTGGCGCTCCAAAAGGAGATCAACAGCGGCGCGGCGTTCCAGCGGGATGCCGCCACTGTGGCCGCGGTCAACGCGCTGCTGCGGAAGAATCAGCAGACCTCCGGTACATCCGGCACCTCCGGCAACACGGGCATGGATGAAAACGATCTGCTGATGTGGATCCTGATGAATCAACTCAAAAATCAAACCGGCGGCTCAGGCATCCCGGATATCTTCAACACCGGCGCTTCTCAGACGCAGAAGCCTGCCGACAACCGCTATTACCTGACGGTCGTGCTGGCCTATGACGAGTCCTTGATCCAGGCGGAGCAGACGCGCAAGGGTCTGGACCGCGACGCCAAGGTTGAGAAAGTGGAGGTGGGCCAGTGAAAGTGATCGGTAGAAACTGGAAGGCTGTCCTGTCAGTCCTGCTCTTGTTGGTCGCCGTTCTGGTGTATGTTCTGGGCTACCGCCCCCGCAGTGAAGCTTACGTCATGGAGCGGGATCAGTTAAATGCTCAGATCACCGCGCTGCAAACCACCATCGTCGAAAACGAGATGTACAAGGACGTGCAGGATCAGCTTGAGCCGGCAGAGGCCGCGATCGAGGAAAGCCGCGCCGCGCTTTATGAGAACTTCCCCGCGGATATGAAGGAAGAAGATCAGATCCTCTACCTGCTGTATCTGGAAAAAACGCTGGGGACCGGCAGTAAGGAGCTGGGCTACACCCAGAAACTGCACGATATTTTCCTTCAGCGCTTCGGGAGCGGCGGCGACATCGAGTTTTCTTTCGGTGAGATCACGCCGATGCAGGCCTTGAGCGATGGCGCACTCCTTGAGGGCTTGAACCTGACGGTGTACTATCACGCCTCCTATCAGGAGTTCAAGAACATGGTGCACGCGCTGGCAACGGATGAGCGCATTACCTCCATCCGGTATGCCACCTTCAACTACGACAGCGAAAAGAAGCTGCTGGACGGGCAGATGACCCTGACGCTGTATCTGATGCCGTCCGCTCAGAACACCTATGAGGAACCGGGCGTAACGCCGCCCGCGACCGGTAAGACAGACATTTTCAACTGACCCATTGGGAGAGACAAGGCATGAAAAAGATCGGGAAAGAGAGAACAGCGGGCTTTTCGCTGCTGGAGGTCGTCGTGGCGATCGCCATCATCGGCCTGATCTCCGCGCCCATCTGTTCCAGCCTGATTCTGGCAGGACGGATCAACGCCCACAGCCAGGCCGTAATGGAAGCCCATTTGAACGTCCGTGCCGCCGTGGAGACCCTGATGCAGGATGGCGTCACGGAGGCAAACGATAACTACCGCGCAGAGGCGTTCCCCAATGTGACGGTCAAAACGGTAAAAGACGGCGAAAACCCCTATTACCGCGTCACGGTGAAGGATAAGCGCACGGAACCGCTCGTTACAGTGGAAACCTATGTCCGCGCCGTATCGCCGGAAGGCGGTGGCACATGAAGAAGCTCTGGAAAGACAACGGCGGTTACGCGTTGATCTATGTGCTCATCGTCGTTCTGGTGCTGTGCGCCGTCGCCGTGTCCGTCTGCACCGCGGCGCTGAAAAATTATCAGGCGCAGGAGCGCTCCATCCGCCAGACGCAGCAGCTCTATCAGGCGGAGGGCGAGATCGAAAAATTTGTGGCGCTGGCGGAGGACGTAAGCTCCTTGCAGGATTCCGCGGAATACGACTCGGAAGATGATGCAAAGGCAGAGGCAAAGGCTGCATATGTTGCTCGCTTGAGCACTTTGGTCGGCGGCTGCACCCTGACCCCTGATGGCACTGATACAGACGTCAAATTCTACACCTTTGCCCTCACCTACGCGAACGACGCCGTTCGCATCGAGACAAAGCTCAAAATGGAACTCAAATACGAAGTGAAAAAAATCAAGAAACAGGAGCCACAGCCCGACGGAACGACCCAAGATGTCATAAAGTACACCGCCAAGGTCAGCAAGGCCACGCACAACTACAACACCTATACCATCACCCACTTGACAGCGGAAGGGGGGGCGAGCGGATGAAACGAAACAACAGCGGCTTTACCATGGTCGAGCTGCTGGTGACCGTCGCTGTCAGCTCCATCGTGCTGGCAGCCGCAGCGTCGCTGATGCTGCTCGGACTGCGGGTGCATCAAACGACGCAGAAGGAGGCGGGCGAGCAGCAGACCGTGCGCATCGTACTCTCCGCGCTGGAGGATCTCTCCGCCAGCGGCAAGATCTACCGCGTGGAGCCGCTCTCCGACGGTTGGCAGCTACAGGGAAAGACCGCCGACGGCGCTGCCGGAGCGGTCCTGCTGCGCTACAACAGCGGAAAGCTCCGCAGCGGCGGAAGCGGCGATCAGGTGCTGCTGGACAACCTGCGCGGTGCGCAGGTCATTCTGGACGGCAGACTCGTGACCTTCACCTTCGCGACCGCGGCGCACAGCTACAGCACCTCCGTCTTCTGCCGCACCGGGATCGAGGGCGACAGCGTTGGCAAAGAGGATGCGCAGGAAAAGCTGGAAGAGCTGAAAAAGCCCAACCTGCCGGGCGCTGCCGATCTGACCGATACGGAAAAGGCGGCGCGCTTCGCGTTTTTGCAGACGCTCGCCGGACAGTACGACAGCAGGGGAGAGATTCTCCCGGAGAATACAAGCCCATACAAATACTTTTCCGAATGGTACATTGGCGGCTACGAGAGAGACCCCCGCTGGAACCAATACACCCCCTGGTGCGCCTGTTTCCTCTCGTGGGGAGCAGAGCAGCAGCCCGGTGAGACCTTCGACGGCGCTCCGCCCAGATTCGCAAAAGTGGACGATGGCATGGCGAGTTTCCAGAATGGCAAGTGGCGCAACCCCAATGACGCCAACAATATGCCCATTCCCGGCGACTACGTCTTTTTTGACTGGGACGGGGACAGCGACCCAGACCACGTCGGCGCGGTGCTGTGCGTGGATGGAAACCAGCTTTACACCATCGAGGGCAACAGCGGCGGCAGGGTCGCCGTCAACTGCTACCCGAAGAACGATCCGCGCATCATGGGCTACGGCGTGCTGAAATGGAAAACGCAAGGGGAAACCACAGAGTAATCATCTGTTCATATAATTCTCAAAAAGAAATCAAATATATTGAGGAGGATACAACATGAAAAAGCAAGTGGGAAACAAGCTGCGCGGCAGCGCAGGCTTTACGCTGGTAGAGCTTATTGTGGTCATCGCGATCATCGGCATTTTAGCCGGCGTCGGCACGGTGGGCTACGGCGGCTACATTAAGCGCACCAACGAGGGTCTGGACGAGACGCTGTATAAGAACATCATCTACGCCGGTGAGATCGGCAAGTATGAGAACCCCGGCGTGACGGGCCGCGTGACCGTCACCAAGACGGGCGCTACTGTCAGTGTTGTCGGCGGCGCTGACGGCAACAAAACCGTCGTTGAGAAGTGGCTGTCCGACGCTTTTGGCTCTGATTGGGCAACTTCCGTGAAGTACCGCACGGACAAGTACGCAAATGGCACTTACGGAACCATTGCCCTGCCCGCTCAGTCGGTCGATCTGGATGATACGCAGAAGGCAAATCTTGAAAAATTCACGCAGTCCAATCTGAGCGGCCACGAGAAGGAACTGGCGGACACCGCCAACAACCTTTCCAAACTGTTTAACACCGATTTTCTCGGCGAAGCCACAGGAGAACAAGCGGTGAATATGCTGGCCGACTATATGGACAGAGATGAGTTTGAGCAGTTCAAGACAGATCTGCTGAGTAAGACGGGAAAAACGAACCTCAATGATCTCACCAACACGGAAATCGCCAACGCCACCGTCCTTCATGTCGCCTCCAAGGCGAAGGATATGACTGCGGCAGGCGTTCTGAATACGTTAAACAGCAAGGGTGTCAACGGCGTTTTTACTGACTACGGCATGCTGCCCTCGGCTGCCCTGATGTACGGTACCATGGTCGGCTACGCAAAGTCTGACTATGCCAGCCCCGAATTCAAGGCCGCAATGCAAACGCCTCCCACGGGCATCAGTCAGGTTATGAATCTGTTCTCTGATATGACTAATACGGAAAAGGAACCAAAAATCAACGACTATATGCAGTCCACCGACAAGGGCGCTGCCGCGGATATGGACGGCTACCTCGGCGCGCTGCGGATCATCAACAACTACGATGTTAAATTCGACGTTTCCAACCCCAACGCATTTAACGACGACCAGACCCTTGCCCTGCTGCAGGCAGTTCTGAATTCCAAAAAGTAAGGCTCAAACCCTTTCCGCTCGATCCTCCGAAAATCGGACGGGACGCAGGGAGGGGCGGGTATGCCCGCCCCTCTCTGCCAAAATAACGCAGAAAGTGAGATTCCGATATGTTATCGACGGTCATCATCGGTACGCTGCATATTTCCACGTACTGGACGATGTACGTTCTGGGCGGGTTCTCCATGGGCTATCTGTTGGTACGGCACAGGGACCGTTATTCCCTGAGCGTTCCGAAGGCGCTGCTCTTTACGCTGCTTTTGGCGCTGTGCGGTCTTACGGGCGCAAAGCTGCTTTGTTTTCTGGAAAACGGCTTCGTATGGGGCGGCGTATCCTTCTTCGGCTCTGTATTCCTGATCCCGCCGCTGATGGGGCTGCTGGGCCTGCTGTTCGGGCTGCGCCCGGGGCAGAGCCTTGACGCCTGCGCCCCCTGTGTGGCGGTCATGATCGCGTTCATGCGCTTTGGATGTTTTCTCAACGGCTGCTGCGGCGGCTGGGAAATGGTACTGGGGGATTTCCGTTTTTTCTGGCCCACGCAGGCGATGGAGAGTATTGGGGATTTCTGCATCCTCGCCCTGCTGCTGCGGATGGAGGAGCAAAACGCCCACCCGGGAAACCGCTACGCCGTTTTCATGACAGCCTACGGCATCCTGCGTTTCTTCGTGGAATTTCTCCGCGACACGCCGAAGGAATGGCTCGGTCTTGGACACGGACAGTGGTTCGCCGTCATCAGCTGTCTGATCGGCGGCGCGCTCCTGCTGCGAGAACGAAAGGCTGAAAAAAGCAGTATTTAGAAGGAAAATAATCTGTATCAGAGGCACTGTCCGCAGCGCCCCTGAACTGTGACTGATATGTGTAAATAGTGAAAGGGATGAAACGTTTTATGAAGTCAGAAGGAAAAAAGACGCCCTCGCCGCTTCGGTATCTCTGCGGGATCCTGGCGGTGTGGACGGTGTTGATCGGCTTCTCAAAATTTGCGGGGGGACGCGCAGGGAGCGGCAGCATAAGAATACCTGCGGCGGCGCTCCTCCTGATCGTGATTCCGGCGGCGGTCATTGCGATTTCCCGCCTCGGGACGCTTTGCGCGTACATGCGCAGCCACAGCGGCGCGCTGCGGCGCGGCACGGCGCTTCTCTGCGCGCTCGCACTGTCCCTCTCGGCGTTCACGCTGCCCGCTGAGGCGGCTGTGAGCGGTTCCCTCAGCGATGCCAACATCGGCTGGAGCGAATCTGAATTCAGTGCGGGCACCCCCGGCACAGGCACCGCCACAAGCAACACCGCAAGCAGCAGCTGGGCCGCCAGCGGTACGCAGATCACCGGAACAGTGACGCCTGCGGAATCCTCTGCAACTTCAGGCGGCGGCTGTGGCGGCAGCACGACTTCCTATTATTACTCAAGCGAGGCAACCTCTACTCTGACCATTACCAATCAGAACGCGGAAAAAAGCCTTTTGACGTTTTCCTATACGGTTCCATCTGCCGGAACGCTGACCATTGACGGAACGGCGCAAACAAAGGCCTCCTCTTTCAGTAAGACCCTTGACCCAAACGGCACGGTCCTCATCAAATTGACCACGCAGGCGAAGCCGGCTTTGAGTACGAGTTCGAATCCGAGCGCCTATGCCGCCTCTGCGACTTTAAGCAACCTCAGTCTGACCTCGCTGAACCGTGATATCTCGGTAACGTTTGCGCAGCCGGCCCACGGCAGCTACACGGTAAAAGCCGGCAGCACCGCGCTGAAGGTCGGCGAGACCTACACCAAACCGGTGACAACGCAATATACGCTCAGCGCCCGCGCTGACGCGAACTATGTCTTTGACGGCTGGTACGTCAATGATACGAAGGTGTCCGTGGCGGCGACCTATACCACTGTGTTCTCCGGCGACTGCACCGTGGAAGCCCGCTTTGCGGGGGATCCCCTGTTTTCCGTCATTCAAATGAGCGACCCGGCGGCGGATAAATCCGCTTATGTGGAAGCCAGTTCTTCCTACTACCACAACGAAAAGGGGAGCTATCATACAAACGTCGGCGACACGAGCCAAAATAACTCTTATGGACCGCATACCTACTTCCCGTACTCAACATGGTCCGCCTCGAACGGCGCCATCCAGTCCTCTGAAAGCGGCACCGCCACCGGCGACAACCAGACCACGTGGGGCTACAGCCAGGCAAGCGCCACCCTGTACAGCGATATCATCCGCGTGAAATGCAAAGAAAACTGCATCATCACCTTCGACAGCAGCATGAACGCACAATCGGTATCCATCTCGAACTCCAACTCAAGTGACAATCAGTATGGCGTTTTCCTCTACTATTACACCACCGCCAGCGCAAGCGCCAACGCCAACACCATCAAGACCAACGGTACGGCGGCGATCGAAGGCTCAAAGAAAACGAGCGGCAGCGCCAACACGCGGGTGGTCGTAAACAAGGACGAATACCTCTACCTTTACGCCTACGCCAAGACGCGAAAAGATAAGATGACCAATTCGGGCTACGAAACGGACAACTACTCATATACCGCCACGATCTCCAACTTTACCGTCACGCCCAACACCACAGAACACACCTTTACCACCGGGAACCGGGACAACACCGGGACTGTCCTCAAGTCCGGCTCCGTGAAGATCAACGGCACGGCCCAAGGCGTCTCCTCCGGAACGTACAGCTACAAGGCGGCGGACAACGCCACGTTGACGCTGACGCCGGGCACCGCCCCCACGGGCTATACCTTCATCGGCTGGCACAACGTCACTGACAATGTTTACGACTACACCAACAGCACCTATACAGTGAAGATGACGAAGGACTATGAGGTCAACCCCATCTATGTCCCGGCAATGACCATCACAGCCGGCGGCGCTAATGGCTATGGCAGCGCCGACTACCAATACAAGAGTCTGAGCGGCCAGATGGTAACGCCCAACGGTCAGTATGTGGCGCGAAACGCGGATTGCTCCAAGTTCTACACGGACTTGAACACCGCTTTCTCCGATACGAATACCGTGTTCCTTCTGGCGGGGGACACCTTCAACGGCAGCCTGACGATCCCCACGGGTAAAACGCTGGTGATCCCGGACCGGCTTGCCGACTCGGGACCCGCGGCCAGTCAGCCGGAGCAGGTCACGTCCTCGGCAGGTATTTCCAGCTACTGCAAGGTGACCCTCAACGGAAACCTGACGGTGGACGGAAAGCTCGTGGTCAATGGCATGCAGTCCAGCACCGCCAATGGCCGCGCAGCGGGCGGCATCGGCTATCTGAGCTTATCCGACAGCGCGGCCGTCACGGTCAGCAGCGGCGGCGAGCTCTGCGGCTACGGCCAGATCCGCGGCGGCTCCATCTCCGCGAAAAACGGTTCCACCGTACGTGAACTGATGGAGATCTCCGATAGACGCGCGGCGCTGGTCATGAAGGAAATTGACGATAAAAAGTCGAGCATGCGGGTTTTCCCGTTCAGCAACTTCTCCATCAAGACCATTGAAAGCCCCGTTACCTATGCAAGCGGCGCAAAGCTGTACGCCCAGTACAGCATCATGCTGGAGGGCAACAACCAGTCCACGGGAGCCGTTCTCATCTTCGGCTCCTCCGGCGCGCTCTTTAACCTGACGCAGGGCAGCATGACCAAGTCCTTTGACCTTGCCAAGGACAAGACCGTCTACCGCTTGAACGAGGGCGGCAAGATGAGTACCGGCAGCTTCCAGCTGAACGTCAAGTTCGGCGTCAGCGGCTTCGGGGACACGACCATAACCATCAAGAGCCAGGAATACTGGATGCCGCTGAACGCGGGATTCGACCTCCGCACGGCGGGCGACATGACCGTGAACAGCGATTTCAAATTCCTGCCCGGCGCGTCCCTGAGCGTGGAGAAGGGCGGAACGTGCACCGTCGCAAGCAGTGCGAAGCTGCTTTTCTACCGCCTGAACGACTATGATACCCGTGGAATCGGCAATGGGACATATCAGAAGGGCTATTCGGCGAAGGTTTATCCCGTCAACGCCACGAACCTTCCGGGCGGCGGATATACGCACCCCAAGCTTGATACGGTCGGAAGCGCACGGCTGAACGTGGACGGCGAGATGATCGTGAACGGCGGTCTGTATGTGTCGGATGAGCTGGTCAGTCAGTCCAACCAGGGCTTCACCGGAACGGAGCCTGTAGATGGCGTTGAGATGAGCCGCAAAGATATCAACGCAGCCTACTTTAAGGTATACAACAACGGCTACAATGTTCTGACCGGCACGGGTTCCATCAATATGACCGCCGCCCAGACGAATCAAACGCAGGTGTATGAGGCGATGACGTCGCAAAACACCAATGACCCCGCCTGGGCGCCGATCAAAATTACCCCCATCGCAGGACTCAATGTGGACGCGAGCGCAGATGCTCCTAAGAATTACAAGCCGTTTGACCAAAAAGCTACTTACTACGGTGTCCACCGTCCCGGCAATTTCTATGTCTGGACGACAGACAAGCCGGAGATCGCGAAGATCGTCGGCGGCGGCAACGAAACGATCTACAGAAGCCTTGCTGATGCCGTGCAAGCCTATACCGGCACGGGCTATATCCAGATGCTCAAAAACAGCACGGAGCCCGGCTTCACGGTGTCTAAGGATGTGACCCTCGACCTGAACGGAAAGACCGTGACGTTTGATGGTACCTTAACGGTGGCGGAAGGCAAAACCCTTTCCGGCATGGACAGTTCTGCGGGCGCGGACTATGTTACCGCCCCGGGCGGCAAGATCGTCGGCACGGTGACGGGCACAGTAGCCCCGACCTACCAGACCCCGACCGTGAAGGTGGAGAATGTCGATACCTACGATCGCTATGTTGCCATTCTGAGCGAAGAAAACGGTACATCGACTCTGTCCTTCCACCGCTTCAACATCTCCGTCACCGGCTACCGCTTTGAGCTGGCCACCGGCGACACGCCGCAGTGCGCGCTGTTCTTCATCGGCAAGTTCCAGGGCGACAAAGCCGCAAAGGATTACCTAAAGTCTCTGGGCTTTACCCTGACGGATATCGATGACAAGACCACCAATCCCCGCTATGAAATACCTGCCGGTACGAAGATTCCCCCTGAATCAGAACCCGGCGATAGCCCGGTCGTTCTCAGTGGTGACGCCTATCTCTTCGAGGCATACCTGATGCGTGATATCAATAAGAAAGACTCTGCTACCTATCAGACGCCGTTCACTGCCATCGCGCAGGCAACGTTCCAAAACGACGGAACGCAGCAGAGTGATCCGCGAAATCTGAGCTTCGAGGACGCTTGGAAGAACGCCGAGGGACTCGATGAGACGCAGCAGGCGATTCTCGACAAATTCCTGGAATATCTCGGCATCACTAAGTAAACGGAGTGAATCAGCATGACGAAAACGATAAAAAAACCTTATATCGCTCCGGCTGCCGAACTGATCCTGCTTGCGCCGATGGAGGCGTTGGCCGCTACGAGCATATCGACTGAGGACGAGGTTGCCTTGAAGAATTGGGGCTACAAGGGCGTCGTTAAAAACGCCAGCGTCACAGGAGGTAAGCGCACCTACTGGGGCGAGGACGGAAGGATCCACAAAAAGTGATGCGTTACCGAATCGCTGATCTGATCGTTGAAATGTCCCCCAAGGGACGCACGGCTGCCCAGGCGGAGGTCTATCGGACCTCCGCCTGGGGCGGCGCGGCGGATATCACCATCCGCGTGGGCGGCGCGGAGGCGCTGTCGCTCTGTCCCGAGCTGGAAACGGAGGACCTTGCGGAGTACATCGCCACAGGCGACTGCTTTGCCGTGGGGCTTCTGTCCTACGAGGGGATGATGCTCCACGCCTCTGCGGTGGAATATGGCGGACAGGCCGTGTGCTTTTCCGCGCCGCCGGGCACGGGGAAATCCACCCACACGGAAAAATGGACGCGCCTGTTTGGAGCGTCCATTCTGAATGATGACAAGCCTGCCCTGCGCCGCGAAAGCGGTGTGTGGCAGGTCTATGGCACGCCATGGTGCGGCAAGGAGGCGCTGCATCAGAACCGCAGCGCGCCCCTGCGCGCGATCTGCTTCCTCTTTCAGGGGGAGGAAAACGCTTTACAGCCGCTCACTCCGGCGGAGGCTTTACCTCTGCTGCTGAGTCAGACCCCCTTCCGTCTGCATCGGGAGGATATGGACCGGCTGCTTGCTGCGGCAGACCGTCTCCTGCGGGAGACGAACGTGTTCCGGCTGATTTGCCGGAACGACGACAGCGCCGCCTATTTTGTCCGGGAGAAACTGTTTCCGGATCAAGCCAAAGCCATCGATTGACAGGAGGCAGCACACAAACGCCGTGCTGCCCGCTGCCAGTGGACGGAAGCGGCACAAAGAGTACCGACTGATATGCGGCTTTTTGTGCCGCCTTTAGACTATTCAGGCGGTCTCTCGCCAAAAGGGGCGGAAAGCCCCGCTCAAAATCTGTCCAAACGCAGACAGAAAGGGAAATACAACCATGAACGAATCCAACATCAACCGATCCAGCGACATTCTGGAGATCGACCTCTGGAAGCTGCTGCTGCTTTACCTCAGGCGGTGGCGGCTGATCCTGCTGTGCGCGCTTGCCGCCGCGGCGATCTCCCTGATCTACACCGCCAATTTCATTACGCCGCTGTATCGTGCCAACGTCACCATCTACGTCAACAATGTAAAGGCGAATCAGCAGGTAGATTATATCAGCGCGGCCAACCTCGCGACCTCTCAGCAGCTCGTCAACACCTATGTCAACATCATCCGCAGCGATACCGTGCTGGAAAAGGTGGTAAAGAACGCGAGGCTCGATTACTCGGCAGCGGAGATCCGCGGCATGATGACGACGGCGCAGGTGGATGAGACCGAGCTGTTCTCCGTGTACATCTCCCACCCCGATCCGGAGATGGCGGCGAAGATCGCCAATGCGGTGGCGACCGTCGCCCCCGGGGAGATCGAGGAATTTGTCGAAGGCAGCTCCACCAAGATCATCGACCATGCCAAGGTGCCCACGAGCCGCTACACCCCAAGCTATCGGAAAAATACCCTTTTGGGCTGCGCGGCAGGTCTCCTTCTGGCGGTCGTCTATGTCACGCTGCTGTATCTGATGGACGTTCGCATCAAGAACGAGGAAGACCTGACGCAGCTTTTCGATCTTCCCATGCTGGGGCAGATCCCCTCCTTTGCAGAGAATGAGCGGAAAAAGGCGGGTCTCAGTGCACAAAAAGCCGATGAGCACGGCGGAGAGAGGTAAGGCGACATGAAAAAAAAGCATTTTTCTCTTCTGCGGAGATCCCGGCGGCACGACGCGCCGGATACTGCCGCGATCATGGAAGTGGAGCGGAAAAACATCCTCTCGGAAAAGAGCGATTTTTTCATCCGCGAGTCCTATAAGACCCTGCGGACCAACGTGACCTTTTCCCTGGCGGACGAGACGGCGTGCAAGGTGCTGATCGTGACCTCCGCCATGCAGTCCGAGGGGAAGAGCATCACCGCCCTCAACCTTGCCATCTCCTATGCGGAGATGAAGCAGCGCGTCCTTCTGATCGACTGCGACCTGCGCCGCCCCAAGCTGGCGCGGCTGCTGTCCGCGAAGGAAAAGGTAGGACTGAGCAACCTGCTTATCCAGCCGGAGCTGCTTGGAAAGGCCATCCATGATTCCGGCATTGAGGATCTTGACGTCATTTTTGCCGGCGACGTGCCGCCCAACCCGTCGGAACTGCTCGGCTCTGCCCGCATGAAAACGCTGCTTGACAGCCTGCAGAAAAACTACGATTACATCATTCTCGATACGTCTCCCGTCAATCTGGTGACGGACGCCTGCGTTCTGGTGCCTGAGAGCAGCGGCGTGCTGTTCGTGGTGCGCGCGGGTCTTTCCGAGCGCGGGAGCGTCCTGCGCGCGGTGGAGCAGTTAGAGCGCTCCCACGCGAAGATCCTCGGCTTTGTTCTTAATGAAGTGCCGCGGGAGAGCGGATACTACGGATATCGGAAATACGGCTATCGGCGCCACCGCTACGGCTACGGCTACGGCTATGGGCACGGCTACGGTTACGGATACGGACAGGAGAAGCCGGACAGCGGGGAACGGAGCATCCCATGACCGATCTTCACACCCATATTCTGCCCCGCATGGACGATGGCGCGCCGGACACGGCAGCCAGTCTTGCAATGCTCCGCATGGAGGCAGCGCAGGGCGTTACGGGTGTAGCGCTCACCCCCCATTTTCATCGGGACAGGGAGAGCATAGAGCAGTTTCTCGCGCGTTGTCAAGCCGCTTGGGAACATCTTTCCGCAGCGATGGAGAAAACCGCCGAACCTTTTCCTGACCTTGTGTTGGGTGCAGAGGTGGCATGGATGCCAAATATGAACCATTGGGACGATCTTGAGGCACTGTGTCTCGGTTCGAGCCGTTATTTGCTGCTGGAACTGCCCTTCACCCCTTGGAGCGGCAGCATGATCGACCAGCTTTACTCTCTGGCGGCACAGAGCGGCGTTACGCCGGTGCTGGCGCATCTGGAGCGGTATCTGGGGCAGCAGAAGAAAGAGCACATACAGGAGCTGTATCGCCTGAACGTCCCCATCCAGCTCAGCGCCGGATGCCTGCTGCATCCCATGGCGCGGTGGAAGCTCCTTCGGCTGCTGAGGGAGGGGCAATCCTTTTTCCTTGCATCCGACTGTCACGGCACGCAGCAGCGCGCGCCCGATCTGGGCCCTGCCGCGGACGCTGCCAAAAAACGCCTGACGGAGGATGCGCTCAAAGCGCTCCTTCACCGCAGCGACGCGATCTTCACCGCAGCGCGCGCAGAACAGGAGAGGGAATATGCGAAGAAATGAGAATTTCATCCTGCGCCGGGTCGCAGATATGTCGGTCATCGTCCCTTTGGGGGCGGCTGCCGAAGCGTTTCCGGGAATGATCTCCGTAAACGAGACCGGCGCATTTTTATGGGACCTTTTGGAACAGGAACAGACGCTCCAAAGCCTTGGAGACGCCTTATGCGCCGTGTATTCGGTCGAACGGGAGCAGGCGGAGGCAGACGCAGCCGCCTTTCTTGACAAGCTGAGACCCGTCGGCGCGGTGGACGGTCTGTAAGATGCAGGTCCGGCAGATCCCCATGGCGCAGCTGCGCGAACTGCTCGATGAGCAGCTCGCGCACGGAGAAGCGCTCCTTCCGGTAACAGGAAACAGTATGTGGCCGCTTCTTGCCGGCGGGCGGGACATGGTGCGCCTTGCGCGGCCCGATCGCTGCGCACAGTCGGGCGATATCGCCCTCTATCAGAAGGCGGACGGCAGCTATATCCTGCACCGGGTCATCCGCCTGTGTGCGCCAGAGACCTGCATTTGCTGCGGCGACGCTCAGTGGGAAGGGGAGCAGGTCGATGAGGCGCAGATCATTGCGTACGTCACCGCCTTTCGCCGTAAGGGGCACTGGCGGGAGACCGCCCGATCCCGACCCTATCGGCTTTATGAACACTTCTGGGTCCATACCTTTCCCGCCCGTCGCCCCTTGCTGAGGCTGCTGCGATTCCTTCAGCGGGCACGGAGGGGACTGATACGCGGGAGAAGATGAGATGAGTCAGTCGAAGAAAAAGGCGGCGGGCGCGTACAAAGCGCCGCTCACGCTGCTGTATGCAGGCATCGCCGCGCAGGCGTTCGGCATCGCGGCGCTTGCCTTGGTGAGCCGCCGGGTGCTGGACGAGGGCGGCAGTCCGTGGGGCTGGGTGCTGCTGTTTCTGGCGCTGGCTCTCCCGCTGCTCGACGGCGGGCTTGACCTGCTTTCCGGCAGGACGGTCGACCGCGCGGCGGTATCGCTGCGGCGCGACACGCTTGATACGCTTTTGAGCAGGGATGCGGAGGCATACAGCCGCTACCACAGCGGGCAGGTCTTCAGCCGCCTGACGCAGGACGCTTACACCGTCTGCGAATGGCGGGTCGTCGGCCGCCCCCAGGTGGCGGGGCAGCTCATCCGACTGCTTTGCGCCGCATCCGCGCTGTTTTTCGTCAATATCCCCCTTGCCCTTGCGGTCGTAGGCGCGGGCGCGCTGGCGATCGCCGGCGGGCGGCTGCTGCGAAAGTATCTGACGCGGCGGCATCTGCGCGTGCATCAGGCGGAGGAAGGTCTGACGGGCTGCACGCAGGAGATCCTGGAGCATACGGAGCTTCTGCGCAGCATGACGGCGGGGGAGGAGGCTGTCCGCCGCTTTGAAGGACGGCAGAAGGAGTGGCTGCGCGAGCGCAAGCGCCTGCGCGTCTTCTCAACGGGGGTCGGAACCGGGTTTTCCGCCGTATTGCAGCTTGGATACGCCGTTCTTCTTGTCTGGGGCGGCATCGCCATTCGGGAAGGAAGGCTCTCCTTCGGCGACCTTGCGGCACTCTTACAGCTCCTCGCGATGTTCCAAAGCCCGCTCACGGGCTTGTCGGGCGTTCAGTCCCGGCTGGCAGCCGTCCGCGCGGCGGAGGCGCGGCTGGATGAGCTGTATTCCCTGCCTGGGGAGGTGCCGGGACAAGCGGCGGAGGAGGACGACGTCTTTCGCGCCATCGTATTTGAAAATGTCACCTTTTCCTATGAGGGCGAGGAACAGCCCGTCCTGCGGAATTTTTCCGCGCGGCTGCCGCTCGATCGCTGGACCTGCCTCACGGGAATATCCGGGAGCGGAAAAAGCACGCTTTTCCGCCTTATTCTGGGGCTGTACCACCCGCAGCAGGGACGGGTATATCTGGAAACAGAGCGAGGGGAGCTCCCTTGCTCCGCTGCCGTGCGGGGACTGTTCGGCTATGTCCCACAGACACCCTGGCTCTTTTCCGGCAGTATTCGCGAAAATCTGCTGCTGGCAAAGCCCGACGCGGATGACGCAGCCCTTTGGGAGGTGTTGGAGCGAGCGCAATGCGGCTTTGTCCGCGACCTGCCCGACCGCCTTGAAACCGTCCTGAGCGAAGAGGGGGGCGGTCTTTCCGCGGGACAGCGCCAGCGCCTTGCCATCGCCCGCGCGATGCTTTCCGCCCCGCGCTTTTTGCTGCTGGATGAGATCACCTCGGCGCTGGACGAGGATACGGAGGCACGGCTGCTGACAGAGCTGACGGGCGCGTATCCGTCGGCGGTATTCGCCACCCATCACAGCGCCCTGCCGGGCAGGCTGCACAGCGAGACGCTGCATCTTGAGGGCATTGTCTGAAAAAGTGGAAACGTGATTCTTACAACTTATTATACAATGGAGGATGAGGATGAACATGAAACGGAACATTGCGAGAACGCTGGCACTGATGCTGGTGCTGTGCACGCTGCTGCCGCAGACCGCGCTGGCAGCCACGACCTATTATGTCGATGTGACCATCACCGGTCCCGATGCCGACGGCGTGGAGCGGACGCTCAGCGCCTCCTCCAGCCGCTACGGCACGATGGACACGCCCCTTGCAGCGGAACTGGCGTCCGTTGTCGACAGCGCATACCACGAAATGGAAACCGTCTTTTCCGGGACCGGTCTGCGAAATATCGTGGACGCGGGCGCCCAGGCGTTCCGGGAAGGCGAGAGCGCGTGGAACCTCTACGTGGAGAAGTATTATGACAGCGTGGACAGCTCCTTCAAGGATACGCTCAAGAGCCTTTCCTCCACCTTCGCAAACCTCACGGTCGACCGCGTCAACCGCGTGACCTACCGGGACAACGGCCGCCTCTATACCGTGACCGTGACGCTCAAGGGCTACACCACCGGCTCCGGCAGCAGCGGCAATACGCCCGTCGCTCCCGACGGCCACAAGATCGTTGTGGAGCCTGTGCCGAACAACACGCTGCGCGCGGACAAGAATACCCTGTCCAAGGGTGAGACCGCCGTCATCCGGGACAGCGCCGCGTCGAACGGCTATGTCCTCTCCGATCTGGCGGTCAAGGATGTGAGCGGCAACGACATTCCCGTGCGCAGGCAGTCTGACGGCGTCTATGCCTTCACCATGCCCGAAAGCAGCGTGTCCGTTCGCGCCATGATGGTCGCCGACCCCGATATGACCGGCATCTCCAAGCAGCTGAACACCGATCAGAATATCTCCTATATGCAGGGCATGGCGGACGGCAGGTTCTATCCCGCAAGCTCCGTTACCCGCGGACAGGTGGCGCAGATCTTCTACCGCCTGCTGAAGGAGCAGAAGGTTTCCTCCAAATCCACCTTTACGGACGTCCCCGACACGCTCTGGTGCGCCGAGGCGGTGAATGCCCTTGCCTCTCTTGGCATCGTGGAGGGCGTCGGCAACGGCAAGTTTGCCCCGAATCAGTCCATCACCCGCGCCGAGTTTGTCACCATCTGCGCCCGCTTCACCCAGGTCTCCGCGAGCGGAGAGACCTTTACCGACGTGCCCGCCAGCCACTGGGCGTTTGACGCCATTTCTACGGCGGCGTCCTTCGGCTGGGTCAACGGCGTCGGCAACGGGCAGTTTGCCCCCAATCAGCACATCACCCGCGCGCAGGCAGCCGTTCTGCTGAACCGTCTGCTGGGCCGCTGCATGGCAGGTCAGTCTTACGAGAATGCCCGCCAGTACCCGGATGTCCCCCAGACCCATTGGGCGTGGAAGAACATCTGCGAGGCGTCTGACGGCGTCGCCCTCCGCTGAGCGGAGAATTCAAAAGAGTACGGTAAAAGGCAGTGGAGGGACTGCCTTTTACCATAGATCCATGGGGGCATAGTATGAAAACGATTCAAAAAAGCGTACCCGTCCAGACGGTGCTCTTCCTCCTGATGGACGCCATTTTCATCATTGTGGCGGGCGGTCTTGCGCTGCTGGTGCGCTTCGACTTCGACTTTGAGCAGGTGCCTTCCGGATATCTTGAGCCGTGGTTTCGTGCTCTGCCCGTTCAGTTCCTGGTCACGGCGGCGGTCTTCTGGCCGCGCCGGATGTACCGCTATCTCTGGCGCTACGTCAGCGCCCATGATGTCGCCGAGATGGTGATATCCGTCGTCCTCGCCTATTGCGCGTTCCATGTGCCGGCGGCGCTTTTCGGCTATCACCAGCCGAGGAGCGTGCTCTTCATGGAGCTTTTGTTCCAGCTGTTCCTGCTGGTGGGCGGGCGCTGCACCTTCCGCTTTCTGCGGATGTTCGCAAGCTCCGCCCGTCAGGCAAGGCAGGAGGAGGGCGAGCGCGTCATGCTCATCGGCGCGGGCGAGGCGGGGCGGATGCTCCTGCGGGAGATCTCCGTCACGCCGCAGCTAAAAAGCCATGTCTGCTGCATCATCGACGACGACAAGAGCAAGCAGGGCAAGTACATCGGGAACGTGCCCATCGTCGGCGGGCGGGAGAAGATCCCCGAGATGGTCAAAAAGGAGCGGATCACACAGATCGTCCTTGCCATCCCCGCAGCGTCTGCCAAGGATAAGAAAGAGATCCTGAACATCTGCCAGAAAACGAGCTGCCGTGTACGGAGCCTGCCGGGAATTTACCAGCTGGTAAACGGCGAGGTGAGCATGGCGGCGGTGAAGGATGTGCAGGTGGAAGATCTCCTTGGCAGAGAGCCGGTCAAGCTGGATACGGCGGTCCTGCTGAATTTCCTGCAAGGGCAAACCGTGCTGGTGACCGGCGGCGGCGGTTCCATCGGCAGCGAGCTTTGCCGCCAGATCGCCAAATATCAGCCCAAGCAGCTCATCATTCTGGATATTTACGAAAACAATGCTTATGATATCCAGCAGGAGCTGCGGCGTGTATGGGGCGATCGGCTGAACCTGCGGGTGGAGATCGCCTCCGTGCGAGATAAGGAAAAAGTTTACAGCCTGTTTCGGATGTATCGCCCCGACATCGTGCTCCATGCGGCGGCCCACAAGCATGTCCCGCTGATGGAGGAATGCCCAGAGGAGGCCATCAAGAATAACATTTTCGGCACATATCATGTGGTGCGGGCGGCGGAGAAGTTCGGCGTCAAGAAATTTGTCATGATCTCCACGGATAAGGCTGTGAATCCCACCAACTTCATGGGCGCTACCAAGCGATTCTGCGAGATGATCCTGCAAAGCAGGACGGACAGCCCCACAGAATTCTGTGCGGTGCGGTTTGGCAATGTGCTTGGTTCCAATGGCTCTGTTGTGCCCCTTTTCAAAAAGCAGATCCAGGAGGGCGGCCCCGTCACCATCACGGATAGGCGCATCATCCGCTATTTTATGACCATTCCTGAGGCTGCCCAGCTGGTGCTCGAGGCGGGCGCCATGGCAAAGCAGAGCGAGATCTTCGTTCTGGATATGGGCGAGCCGGTGAAGATCCTGGAACTGGCGGAAAACCTCATCCGCCTGTCCGGACTGGAGCTGGATAAGGATATCACCATTCAGGAGATCGGCCTGCGCCCCGGCGAAAAGCTCTATGAGGAGCTGCTGATGCGCAGCGAAACGCTCTCCAAAACAAGCAATGAGAAGATCTTCATCGAGCAGCAGCAAGAGATTTCAAAGGACGTCATCATGGACGATCTGCTGCGGCTGGATGAAGCCGTCACCCGCGACATACCGCCTCAGGATCTGATCACCATGCTACGGGAGATGGTCCCGACATATACTTCCCCGGAGGAGATCAACGGTCGAGCAACGGCAGAAGTCTCATAACAGGCGTTGGAACTGGTGGATGAGGAAAATGGACCTCAAAAAAGTGGAGGAAACGGCTTGAAACGGCGTAAAACCATTCTCTGCACCATTCTTGTACTGCTGGCGGTATCGCTGGCGGGGCTTTTCTGGTGGCAGCGCGATAACTTAAAAGCGATCCATGCCGCGACGCAGCATACATCGGCCGAGCTGGAGGAAAAGCTGGAGGAAAACCAGCAGATGATCCAAGAGGCAGTGAAAGCGGCAGGCGAGGTCACGGTAGGGGAGATCTCGGAAGAAGATCGTCAGGCTTTCCGGGACGGCTCCATGACCCAGGAGGAGCTTGTGGAGCGCCTGACGAACGGCGGGGAAGGGGAGCCGCGCGAGGAACCCGCCAGCACGAGCCGTCCGGAAAGCGGCGGCAAGACGGACGCGCCGGTCGCGAAGACCGACACGCCGGCTGTGAGCGAGAAGAGCGAACAAAGCGCGGAAAGCGCCTATCAAAAAGAGCTGTCGGCGCTCATCGCCAAGGTCTACGTCCTGCGTGAGGAGTACACGCTGGCGCTGGACACGATGTATGCCGACGCAAAGGCGGAGTATTTGGCACTCCCGGCGGAAAAACGGACGAAGACACAGCTCCTGAAAATGGCGAGGGGCTATCTTTCCAGAGCATCCGCTCTCGAAAAAGAGTGCGACGGGAAGATGGATGAGATCGTCCGCGCCATGGAGAAATTGCTCAGGGAAAACGACGGCGATCTTGGGCTTGTAGACACCGTTGTCTATACCTATGCCAACGAAAAGAGTCTGAAAAAGTCCTGGTATATGTCAAAGTTAGAGCAGAAGGGATTGCTTTGAGCAAAAAACGCGAAATCGGCAAGAAACAAACGGAAAAGAGAGGAACATGAGCCATGACGATATTGGTGACGGGCGGTACGGGTTTTATTGGGAGCCACACGGTGGTGGAGCTTCTGAATGCCGGCTATGACGTTGTCATTGCCGACAATCTGTGCAATTCCAAGGTCGAGGTGATCGACCGCATCCAGAAGATAACGAACAAACGGCCTGCTTTCTATCAGATCGACCTGCTGGACAGCGCCGCGCTTGAAAAGGTCTTTGCGGAGAACCGTCTGGATGCCGTGATCCACTTTGCCGGCTTAAAATCCGTCGCGGAGTCCGTTGAAGACCCCGGAAGATATCTCGACACCAACCTGACGTCTACCTTCCATCTTCTCAACGCAATGGAAAAGCATCAGGTGTACAAGCTGGTGTTCTCCTCCTCGGCAACGGTGTACGGCACGCCCGAGACCATGCCAAACCGCGAGAGCGATGTTGTCGGCAAGGTCTGCTGCCCGTATGGGTTCAGCAAGTATCTCAACGAGCTGCTCCTGCATGATTTCGCGCGGCAGCGCGACAACTTCCGCTTTGCCTCTCTGCGCTACTTCAACCCCGTCGGCGCACATCCCTCCGGGCTCATCGGCGAGGACTGCGGTCAGAAGGCCCCCAACAACCTTGCCCCCTACATCACCCGCACCCTGCTCGGGCAGTTCCCGTATCTGAGCGTTTACGGCGATCAATACGATACCGCGGACGGAACGGGGGTCCGCGACTACATCCACGTTGTCGATCTGGCAAAGGGGCACATTGCGGCGCTGAACTATCTTGAAAAAACGGACAGCAAATATGACGTTTTCAATCTGGGGACGGGCAAGGGAACGACCGTGCTGCAGCTGGTGTCCGCGTTTGAAGAGGCATCGGGCAGGAAGGTGCCCTACCGCATCGTCGGCCCGCGCGCGGGCGACGTGCCCCTGAGCTTTGCCGCCGTCGAAAAGGCAAAGAACATCCTTGGCTGGACGGCGGAATATGACTATAAGGACTGTGCCAGAGACTCCTGGAACTGGCAGGTGCAAAATCCAAACGGCTACATAGAGGAGGGCTAAGCGTTCCGCGCGGCGCTCTTCCCGCATCAGCGCAAAAAATCCCCCGTAAGCGATTCATTTGAATCGCTTACGGGGGCATTTTTACCATGCGCCTGTCCAGTGTGGGGGGACGGTTTATTTCTATTGGGTGAACAGCTGGTCTAAGATCGGGGAAATGTTTCCACCGTCCGCGCCGTCTTCGAGGATGCCGGCGGCGACCAGACCGTCCTGATTCCGACTGAGCGCCTGCATCGCGTTGATATAGCCGTCCAGATCCTTGTTGATCTGCGCGCTTGGATTAGTTGGGTCGCCGACGTAAGCCATAAACTGGTCTGTCAGGGTACCGTCCTCGTCCTGAGCAAACGCCCCAAACTGCCCAAGCGCGGCAAGGATATCAGGAATTTTTTCCGCACCTTCTTTTTCACCGGCAGCGGCGATCTGCTGATTGACATAGTTATAATACTGTTCTGCATTGTATTCTTTGTCATCTACGGTCGTTGTCCAGTCCTTCGCTTGCTCGGAATGAGCAAAGGCGGTCATAATGCCGTAGATCGCTCCCACATTTCTCATTGCCCTGGGGATATCGCCAAGATCTACAAGAGAATTTGTATTACCGGAGGCAAGCGCTTCAACCAAGTCCTCTTTAACAAGAAAACCGCCAGTTTCTTCGTTTTTGTCCGTTGTCATCCGTGCAGTCAGCAGCAGCGCCGCGTTTGCCAGCCTCTGCTTATCAAGCTCGCTGTACTTGCCATTTTCAGAATTGATCCCCAACTTTTCGAGGTCCAGACCGGAGTTCTGAAGAAGAAATGCAAGGTAGTTGCCGCTGTTAAGGGCAGTACTCAAGGTATTGATCATTCCGCCCACATTGCCGGTGAGGTCGTTCATGGTCATGCTTTTGCCGCCGAAGGTCGAGGCGCGAAACGCTTCGAGCTGCTCCCGCGTAGCTGTAAATTCATAGTCCTTCCCGTTGATGGTATAGTGCAGCACCGTCTTCCCGTCCTTGCCGGTCGCCGCGGTGAGCACCGCGCCGTGGAACGTGCCCGTCGTCCTGTCGTATGCGAGGTTCGTATACAGCTTGAACCGGCTGTCCTGATTTCCGGAAAAATACCTTTGAAAGAATTCGCCATTGCGGTCGACCGAGGAGATGACCTGAGCCACCTTGCCGTCCTCGGTCAGAGACGCCGCGCCGCCGGATGGTCTGCCGTCGTACTGCCCCGCATCGTAGGACGCGGATGCAAACGCCGTGTTCACCGCGCCGAGAAGCTGTAAGTCCGCCGCCTCGTTCGCCTTTTTCACATAGCCCGAGTACGCCGCCGAGCCGACGCCGGCCAAAATGCCCATGATCGCAATGACCACGACAAGCTCGACCAGCGTAAAGCCGCTCTGCCTGTTTTTGTCCATGACTGTTCCTCCTATTCCTGTTTTCTTTCTCTCCTTCCCCGCCGAGGGGAGCGTTCGTTGCCTGTTCCAACGGTTCGCGCCCATCATCCCCTTGATCGTCCGCGC
>OHHI01000156.1_pt1 | contig 55010 bp, 47 predicted proteins | sample 1568001 | NCBI WGS metagenome assembly OHHI01 (sample SAMEA3879506, study PRJEB24766) | human gut metagenome | biome: human-associated habitat; feature: feces | place: USA | collected 1985/1987
TCCAAAACCAAAAATGGATGGACGACATAACTTCTGGCGAATACCAAGAGTACTATCAGAGCATGTATAAGGACAGGTAAGCCTACCAAACAAAAAATCCGGCAAACAAAGGTAAACAGAATGACAGTCCAGACATCATCGGGAAATAACAAACGAATAGCGAAAAATACTCTTCTGCTCTATTTTCGGATGATATTCATGATGGCTGTAAGTCTTTACACAAGCCGAGTCGTCCTGAATACGCTGGGAGTTGAAGATTTCGGTATATATAATGTCATCGGCGGAGTCGTCGCCATGTTCTCCGTCATTTCCGGCGGATTATCCGCAGCGATAAGCAGGTACATAACATTCGAGCTGGGACAGGGCAATACCGCAAAATTAAAATCCGTATTTTCATCGTCGGTAACAATCCAGATCGGGCTGGCGCTCCTGATCTTCGTATTGGCCGAAATAGGGGGCGTATGGTTCCTGAATGAAAAAATGAACCTGCCGGAGAGTCGTATCGGCGCTGCCAACTGGGTGCTTCAGTGTTCCATACTGACGTTCATGGTGAACCTGATCAGCGTTCCGTACAATGCGGCGATCATTGCACACGAACGAATGCAGGCTTTTGCGTATATCAGCATTATCGAAGTAGTACTCAAGCTGTTGATCGTCTACATACTCGTCATTTTTTCATTCGACAAGTTAAAATTGTACGGTATATTACTACTGGCCGTCGCCTGTGTCATCCGGATCGCTTACGGCATCTACTGCAAGCGAAATTTCAAAGAGTGCACATATCATTTTACATTCAACAAAGCCCTTCTGAAAGAAATGATGGGATTTGCCGGCTGGAATTTCATCGGGTCTTTTGCGGGGGTTTTGCGGGATCAGGGGGTCAATATCGTCATAAATCTGTTCTGCGGCCCGGTCATCAACGCAGCGCGCGCTATCGCATTCCAGGTGAACGTCGCCGTAAACGGATTTGCAACTAATTTTATGACTGCGATCAATCCGCAAATCACGAAAAGCTACGCATCGGGCGACTATCCGTATATGCTTACATTGGTACAAAGCGGCGCCCGTTTTTCATTCTACCTGCTGTTGCTGCTATCGCTCCCGATCATCATCGAAACGAATACGATCCTGACGCTATGGTTGAAAAACGTCCCGGAATACACCGTAATCTTCGTCCGGCTGGTTCTGGTATTCGCCATGTGCGAAGTCTTGTCCGGCACGCAAATAACGGCTTTGCAGGCAACCGGCAATATACGGAACTACCAGATCGTCGTCGGAAGCCTTCAATTGCTCAATTTTCCGATCTCCTACCTATTGCTGGGCAAAGGTTATGCACCAGAGACGACCATGTACGTAGCCATTTGCCTCTCTTTGGGATGCCTCTTCGCCCGCCTCTGGTTTCTTCACCGGCAGGTGGAAATATCCATAAAGTCCTACTTTACCCAAGTGCTGTTGAATGTCTGCGTAGTGGCTGTTCTGGCAGCAATCTGCCCTATAATAGTCTCTCACCTGATGAATGCCGGCATTTTGCGGTTATTCGTAGTTTCCGGCGTATGTGCCATCGCAACTTTGATCGTCATTTACTATGTCGGACTGTCGGTGCAGGAGCGGATTTTCGTGCAGAAAAAAATAGTAGCCAGAATCAAACAGAAATGTTCTGCATAAAAGTATGATCAATATTGCAGATATACACGATTGTTTCGGATGCGGGGTTTGCGCCAAGGCTTGTCCCAAACAAATCATCGCATTGAAGTTAAATAAAAACGGCTTTTACGAACCCCGCATCGAATCGGCGGATCAGTGTATAAAATGCTCGATCTGCGTAGAGGTTTGCGCTTTTGCAGCAGACAGCCAGGTTATAGACCTTAAACCGACAAGTTATGCGGCATGGAGCCTGAACGACGATATCCGCAAAAATTCATCCTCCGGGGGAATCGCTTTTGAAATCGGCCGGCAAATGCTGCAGCAAGGCTTCAAAATATGCGTCGTCCGTTATAATTATGCAAAACAGATTCCGGAACATTATATCGCACGAAACGAGGAAGAGCTGGCTGCATCTGCAGGAAGCAAATATCTGCAGAGCGATACAACCGACGGATTTGCGGGAATAGATATCCATGACAAATACGTGGTGACGGGCACCCCTTGTCAAATCGCATCTTTCCGACGCTACATCCGGCGTTTCAGGGTTGAATCGAATTTCATCCTCGTGGATTTCTTTTGCCATGGAGTTCCGTCGATGCTGTTATGGCAAAAATACCTGCGCACGATCGGCGAAAACGCAAAACTCACGGACATCAAATGGCGAAGCAAACGGCGGGGCTGGCACGACTCATGGGCCATGGACTACACATATTCGGCATCAGACGGAATAGCCAAAGGATTTTCAGCATTATCGGATGGAGATCTTTTTTATAAAATATTCCTAAAAGATATGTGTTTAGGTTCTGCCTGCTACAAACAGTGCAAATATAAACTCGACAACTCAGCCGCGGATTTGCGGGTCGGCGACCTCTGGGGTTCCCGCTATCAGGATAACGAACAAGGTGTCAGCGCGCTGATCCCGTTCACGGAGCGAGGCCAAAATATCGTCGAAATATTGCAAGGCTGCCATATATCGGAGATTTCATTCGAAACGGCAGCGGAGGGACAAATGCGGGAGAACGCCCGACAACCCGGCAATTATGATCACATCATGTCGCTGCTGCGAAACCCGAAAATTTCGCTCAGACAAATAGAGCGCTACGTAACCCGTCGAGAACAATTAACGCGGATAGTAAATCACGCCCGTCATCCGACAGCGACAATGCGCAAACTCATAAAACGCATCGCAAAATGAAAATAGCGACGATTACCTGTCATAACGTTTATAATTACGGAGCCTCTTTGCAGGCGTACGCACTGCAACGGTATCTGTCGCAGGAGGGACACGATGTCGAGATCATCGATTACAAGCCCTATTATCTGAACAGCAGATATAACTGGCGGCATATTCCCGCTGAATCAAGATTATATCCCTATAAAGATTACGTCGGGACACAATGTATCTATTTTCTGCTCAAAAACCGGAAAATATACAAAACGATCGGCCGGAAACGTAAATTCGACGATTTCAGGCAAAAATTCCTGACGCTTACCGACAATACCTATACTTCGGCCGAAGAGCTAAGGGCCACTCCACCGCAGGCAGATTTATATATTGCCGGAAGCGACCAGATTTGGAACACGGCGTGTGAAAACGGAAAGGATGCAGCGTTCTATCTCGATTTCGGATCCGACGATACGCGGCGTATCTCCTATGCAGCCAGTTTTGCAGTATCGGAGATCGCTCCCGCATACAGGGCTTTCGTCACGAAAAAACTGCAGCGATTCGATGCGATATCGGTGCGGGAGCAGACAGGGGTAAGAATAATCAGGGATCTTTCTGTCGGCAGAACGGCAGAACAGGTGGAAGATCCGGTTTTTCTGTTGAACAGACAAAGCTGGGAGGAAATTTCCGCGGACATAACACCCCAAGAAAGGTATGTTCTCGTATATGATTTCTCGAATGATCCCACTATTAGGGAACATGCACGGCAAATAGCCCGGCAGCTCGGCGCCAGATTGTATTCCCTGAACGATTTCGCACCGCTTGCCTATGCGGAACGGAATATTTCGGACGCCGGGCCGCTGGAATTCCTCGCATGGATTAAAAATGCGGAATTCGTCATTTCGAATTCGTTTCATGCGACGGCATTCTCCGTCCTTTTCCATAAACCGTTCCTGACCTATCCGCTCCGGGGCAGAACGAACCATTCGCGGATGCGGGATTTCCTGAACGGATTGGGAATGACCGACAGATTCGATCCTCAACAGATACAGGACACGACACCCCTGTCAACTCCGGATTGGAAGCGCATAGACGATCTTCTGTCCGGGAAAATCGACACGAGTAAAAGCTTCCTGTCACATAATACCAATTCATAATATGAAAGTACTTTGGTTTGCCGTAAATCCATCTCTTTACGATGCCCACCGGAACGGCGAACATAACGGCGGCGGTTGGATCGCATCCTTGGAAAAAATAATCCGAACATCAGATAACATCCGCCTGGGGGTAGCATTCGAACATCCGGATCCGATATTCAAGAAAGAAATCGACGGGGTGTGTTATTATCCGATCCGGGTAAAACCGGGATTGCGGCGACGCATATACGCATCGGAAAAAGACAAGATAATTATTGCGGACTGCCTGAAAGTCATAGAGGATTTCAAACCGGACATCATCCATGTTTTCGGTTCGGAATGGGGATTCGGATTGGTTGAGAAATACGTAGACATACCAGTCGTCATCCACATGCAGGGCAGCCTTCCTCCCTATGTAAATGCCTCGTATCCTCCAGGCTATAATTTCTTCACCCAGTGGAAAACATCGCACTACAACCCTATCGTACTGTTAAAAAGACGATTTGTATGGAGTAGAAATGACAACTATAAAGTAGCACGTGAAATAGATATCCTGAAACACTGCCGTTATGTCATGGGGCGAACGAACTGGGATTACAATATCACACGCCTGTATGCCCCAGACTCACAATATTATCATTGTAATGAAGCACTACGCCCAGTCTTCTTCAATCCCCCGAAAACATGGACATTTCGACAAAGGAAGCGCATACAGTTGCTCAGCGTCGGGTCATGCAGTATGGTCAAAGGCATGGATCTCCTTTTGAAGACAGCCAAATTATTAAAAGATCATACGGATTTTGATTTCGAATGGCTTATTGCCGGCCCCACCGGGTCTTTCCCTTTCTTCGAGAAAAATGAACGTACGCCTCATGATGCAGTCAACATAAAATTTCTGGGAACACTTTCGGCCGAAGATTTAGCCGTTCAACTTGCAGAGGCCGACATCTACGTACATACAGCATATATCGACAATTCTCCTAATTCATTATGCGAGGCCCAAATAATCGGAATTCCAGTCATCACGACCTATGTAGGCGGGATTCCGTCTCTCGTCAAAAACTACGAAACCGGCATTCTCATCCCGTCAAATGAACCGCACATGCTGGCAATGGAGATCGTTAAACTGAGCCGGGATACAAAATTAATGGAGCAACTGAGTCACCAAGGACAACTAGCAGCCCGGCAACGGCATAATCCCGAATCTATCAAAAATACGTTAACCGATATCTATCAAAAAATTATTTCTCATCGACAAAGATGTATGTCAAAAATATCCGACCAAAATAATCCAGAGTAATGTATCGTACAATTCGTTTATACGGATCTAAGATCATAAATATCGTCCGATTAAGTTCATTTTTACGGATACGGACACTTTGCGTGTTATTCATCCAACTGATACGGGATTTTTTCTATTTTCATTTCAAAGAATGCTGTTTTTTTGAAAACCAGAAAATAGATTCTATTCGCCGATGGATGGATGAACATTATTGCGATATGGTTCCTGCAACATTTCCATCGCTACAAGAAAAGTCAAATAACGGTCCGGTATGGATCTTTTGGTATCAGGGAGAGACTGCAATGCCTGAAATTGTAAAAATATGTTACAATAGTATTGTCTCGAATATACATGACCGGCCAGTCCATTTATTGACCAAAGATAATATTGCCTCACACGTTACACTTCCTAATTATATTTATGATCGATTGAATAGAGGAGAACTTTCATACACCCACTTTTCCGACATATTACGCATTTGTTTATTATTTGATAAAGGCGGTATTTGGATGGACAGTACTTTACTGATTACCGATTCAATATCAATTCCTGCCCCAGACTATTTTCACTCAATAAAAATTGTGACTGGATCCAATACCACCATATCTGCATACAGGTGGGCTACATTTTTCCTTGCATCAACTCATGGTAATCCAGCATTTGGCACTATCCAAAGTATCTTTCTTAAATACCTCCAAGAATACAATAAGATGATCGATTATCTTCTGATAGATTACATCTTCGACCTAATTTATCGGAAAAACGATTCATTCCGCAGAAGCGTAGACACGATGCCCTATACATCCCCATATTTACACCAATTGCTTTCCGAGATGAACCAACCATATGATGCAGAAAAATTCGATCGCATCAAACAAGAAACGACGGTTTTCAAACTAAACCATCGGTTATCATATTATGAAACGGCAGATGGTAAGGAAACATTATACGGGTATTTGAAAAATAAATTTTTAAATACAAAATAAAAAATGCTTTATAAATATATACGAACATTCGGCAATTTACTTCATTGTATATGGCCATATTCGCTTTCACAACGGTTTAGCCGGTATTACGCATGGTTTTATACAGCATGGATTGCACATAACGTCCGAAAAATAGGGCTTCATACAGAGGTAGAACCGGGATTATATTTAGTCAATGGGAAAAAATACATTGAGATTGGGGACTATTGTCTTATCGGCCGCAATTCCCATATCACGGCTCATGAAATGCCGCAATACAATACTCCGGTGAAAATATCGATTGGTGACGGCTGCATGTTCGGTCCGGATATGCATATCACCGCAGTCAATTCTATCCGGATCGGTAAAAACGTCCGCACGGGGAAAAGCGTGCTCATTTCGGACAATTCGCACGGAGATCCCAAAGATATGGCGCTCCGGAACATCGCACCGAATGCCCGGCCTATTTATTCCAAAGGTGCGATCGTCATCGGAGACAATGTGTGGATCGGGGAGAAAGCCGCGATTTTGGCCGGAGTCACGATCGGCGAGGGGGCCATCATCGGTGCGAATGCGGTGGTTACAAAAAATATTCCCCCGTATTCGATCGCGGCAGGGATTCCGGCCCGAATTATAAAATAATGACTGCATGAATCCATTCTTGATTATAGCGGCACTGCTAATTCTGTACTCATTAAAAAACTACAAACAAGGTTTTTTTCTCTTTCTGGCGTTCCGGCTGTTCCTAAACAACAACATAAACCTGATAAACCTTCCGGGCGTTCCGTTATTGACCCTGGAAGTATTCATGTCGATCTTCTTCGCACTGCTATATGTAATCAAAAGAAAAAGATACAGCCGGGTAATAACGACATCTCCCCTGCCGTTCAACAAGGTATTTATCTGGGTACTATTGTCCTATGTAGTATCGAGCTTTATTTCGATCGCCGGAATCCAGAATACCTTCACGTCACTGCTATCCGTTGTTTTTTGCGATTTCATCAGTGCCTATTTATGCTGGATGTTAATATCAAGCAAAGAAGATATACTGAAAGTTGTCAATATATTATTAGGAGCCTCGCTGATAATTTGCACATATGCATTTATCGAAAAATTCCTGGGCTACAATCCCGTAATGGATTATGAAATAGACCTCGCAGGTCCCAGAGCAACAGACTGGCAATATCTGGAAGATGAGCGAGGAACCCGTGTCCAATCGTTTTTCCTTCATCCGATCGGCGGCAGCATCAATTTCGGATTGATATTCTGCCTCTGCCTGTACGGGTACGTGTATTATAAAGCATATTTCAGTAAATTACAGCAAAAAACCATGCTGCTTGTCGGCATTATGGCATTCATCGCATCCCTGCTATCCAACAGCCGAACACCGCTGGTATTTCTGGCAGTAGGAATACTCCCGCTGATCAATCTAAAAAACAAACAATCCGTTCGCATCTTAGCTTTTGCGGTAATCAGTATAATCGTCCTGATGCCTTATCTGGATTTTGTTGAAAATCTGATCGTATCGGTATTAAATCCGGAAAAAACCGAAATACGAGGCAGCAGTTTAGAAATGCGCCAGGATCAGTTCGAAGCCGCCTATATTCTTATGTCGAAAAGCCCCATATGGGGATTAGGACAGAAAGCGACACTGTACTTTCCGGATCGCATATTGGTAGGCCGGCTTCTGGGACTGGAAAGTATCTGGATATGGATTATGGTCGAACGGGGAATATTGGGAATTATCACATACTGTATCTTTATTTTTACTTTATGCCGATTGGGCTGGCACTCGCGGGGAAAATGCCTGTTCTTTCTCCCGCTGGCTTTCATAGCGGCGTCGACCGTATCTTCAACACCGGGAATGCACCTTTATCTTTTCTATCTGGTCTACATTCTGATTTATAAAATAGATCGCAACCGATCACGAATAAACAAGCGAAACAATGGAAGTTTCAGTCATCATCGTTAGCATGAACAATTATGAGGTGCTAAGCAGATGTCTGGACAGTATCCGCACACACACCTCGACCTCTTATGAGGTATTTGTCGTCGCATATCTCTTCTCACCGGAAAACCTTCAGCATTTGAGACAAAATTACCCGTGGGCGCAGATTATTGAAAGTAATGAAATCCGTGGATTCTCGGCCAACAACAATCTGGCATTGCGAAAAGCAACCGGAAAATATTGTTTTGTTCTGAATGACGACACAAAAATAGAATCGGACGTAATCACGAGTTTGGCGGCGACGTTCGACCAATTACCATCGGAGGCTGCTGTCGTCAGTCCAAAATTGCTATTTGCCGACCACTCGCTTCAATACTGCGGCCGACCTGAAATAAATTGGAAAACATATGTTTTGGCCCAATTAGGATTGTGGCGCGAAAAAACGGTCGAAAGTCCCTATACGAACCGAATCGGAATATTCCGGACATACAATCTCGTCGGGGCGGCATTTATGATCAAAACAGACATATTCCGGCAAATGGGATTTTTCGACGAATACTACTTTTTCTGTCCGGAAGATATCGCATTGTCCACCGCACTGAACAGACGTGGTTATTTTTGCTACGTGAACGCATCGGTCGAATTAATTCATTATGAAGGCTGTAGTGGCAAAACACACATTTCCCAGATCAAAACGGCAACAGCCCCTGCAGGTGAAAAAGGGGTGATTAGATTCCTTTCCGGGTCGTCTGTAGTATTATATATATTTTTAACATGCTTTGCCTGTGTAATAGCAGTTCTGAGAAGCTTAAAATATCGAATACAGAGCAAAGTATCCGGTGATAATGCCAGCATAATGTCAGCAGCAAATCGTAATGTTGCTGCAGCTCTTCTGACAAGAAAAACACCTAAAGAAATTTTCGTCAAATATTATAATCGGATAAAGCACTGATATATAATCATAATACTGACGAATAACTATAAAATCAACGGCAACCGGACATAAAACAATTTATGCAAATACTTTTAGCCAATAAATTCTATTATCCGCGCGGCGGCGATTGTGTCTGCACGATCAATCTAGAAGAGCTTTTGAAACAAAAAGGCCATGAAGTAGCCGTTTTTTCCATGCAGCATCCGGAAAATCTGGAAACTCCCTGGAGCAAATACTTTCCGAGCGAGGTTAAATTCGCCCCCGGGTTGGGAATAATCGAGGCGCTGCGCCGCCCATTCGGCACCCGTGAAGTCAGGACAAAGTTCACCCGACTGCTCGATGAGTTCCAACCGGATATACTCCACCTGAACAATATCCACACCCAACTTTCTCCCGTTATCGCCGAAATAGCCCATCGACGAGGCGTGAAAGTCGTATGGACTCTGCACGACTACAAACTGCTATGCCCTCGTTACGACTGCCTGCGCAACGGGTTGCAGGTTTGCGAAGAGTGCTTTAGCGACAAACGCAAGGTGCGGAAGCACAAATGCATGAAAAATTCCGCATTGGCAAGTTTCCTGGCATACAAGGAAGCTATGAAATGGACTCGTATGCGCCTGGAAGCAGTTACCGACGCCTTTATTTGTCCCAGCCGGTTTATGGCGGACAAAATGGTTCAGGGCAACTTCGACAAACAGAAGATCAATACGCTCTGCAATTTTATCGACATTGCCAAAACCCGGAAAGACGATTACGACAAAGAGAACTATTACTGTTACATAGGCCGTCTTAGTCCTGAAAAAGGGATCGGAACACTGATCGAAGCGGCAAAGCGACTGCCCTACCCACTGAAGATAATCGGTGGCGGTTCGCTCGAAGAGACGCTGCGCGCCGCAGCTGCAGGAAGCGATATAGAACTTCTGGGTTATAAACACTGGCCGGAAATCAAGGAAATAGTCGGTAAGGCCCGATTCTGCGTCGTGCCTTCGGAATGGTATGAAAACAATCCGCTGTCCGTCATCGAGTCACAATGTCTGGGCACTCCGGTGCTCGGCAGCCGGATCGGCGGCATTCCCGAACTGATCGATGAAGGCAAGACCGGAATGCTGTTCGAATCCGGAAACGCAAAAGAACTGAAGGCCCGAATCGGACAAATGTTCGCCACCCCGTTCGAATACCGGCAGATCGCACTCGGCGCCCAGAAAAGATATTCGGCAGAAAGGTACTATGCAAAACTCCTGAAAATATACACTTCTTTATAATACGGCAGAAACGCTCTGTTTTTCTCCAAAACGGCATAGACAAGTATGAATCGTTTGATCTCAATCGACATTGCCAAAGCAATATGCATTATCCTGGTTGTCATCGGTCATTACAATCCGGATAACGCCCCCGAATGGTATCATACAATCAATCTGTTCATCTACACGTTTCATATGCCTTTGTTCATGTTTGCCAGTGGATATGTGTACGCAGCGACAATCGGGAATCTGAGGGGGGGGAGTTTCTTTATAAAAAATTCAAACGGTTGATGATACCCTATTTCAGCACCAGTATCATCATAATCAGCATAAAACTTTTGACACAACAAAGGATGCTGGTGGAGAATCCGGTGACGTATTTGTCCTATTTCAAGATGTTTTACCTGCCGGAAGCCGGTTTTTTCCTTTGGTTTATCTGGGCGCTTTGGCTGATTTTTTTGCTCGTCGCCGCGGTAAGATCAAAAGCAGGACAAGTCGTATTGTTCGCAATAAGTTTGTGCGTTACATTTCTGCCCATCGAATGGCCCGAAATATTCTGCATAAATTTCGCCATACGAATGCTGAAATATTTTATGCTGGGCATAATCCTCAATGAATATCCGCGCTGGACTGAGATCGGGAAAAAAGTGCCGGGAATTATTCCGGTCTGCGCATTGCCTGCATTGTTCATCTTTAATAGAGTTACCCAAAATACTATATTAACCACCATTCTGGATTATATACTGCCGTTCATCGGAATTTATGCAATATGCGTCCTGTCGAGAGGAATAAAACATTGGAATTACGCGACACAAAAATTACTGGTAATATCGGCATCGTCCTACATAATATATTTGTTCCACACGACATTCGAAGGATTCGTAAAATCGCTCATCCATAAAGTCCCCACATTGGCAAACGGGAACAATTCACTGTATTTCACCATCGGGGCGGCACTTATTGTGGGAGCAGGAGTTATTCTCCCTATCGTCCTTCACCGCCGCATCCTTTCCCAAAACAGAGTTCTCCGCTTTTTATTCGGGTTGAAGCCGGTAAAACAACCGGCGAAAAGCCTGCGGTGATCCAATACATACAATACTTTTTAAAACGATATTTTATAATGAAAACAGTAGTACAAGGTAGTCTTATTACGACATTTCGCTGTAATGCCAAGTGCAACATGTGTAATATCTGGCAGCACCAAACCAAACCGGAAGAGGAAATAGATTACCACTATTATGAAAAGCTCCCGGCCGGGCTCCGGATCAACATTACAGGCGGAGAGTCGACGATCCGTAAAGACATCGACGACATATTCCGGATATTATATCCCAAGGCTTCCCTGCTGGAGCTGAGCACGAACGGATACAATACGGAAACGATCGTCGCGCTGGCAAATAAATACCCCAACATCCTGATCCGCGTCAGCCTCGAGGGACTTCCTAAACTGAACGACTCCAAACGGGGTACCGTCAACGGCTTCGACCACGCGTTGCGAACAATGCTCGAACTGAAAAAGACCAGATGCAAGAATATCGGATTCTCGGTGGTCATTTCCCCGGACAACTACAAAGACCTGATCTATCTGTACGACCTTTGCGTTGCGCTGGATGTCGAACTGGGCAACTCTGTCGTCCATAATTCGTGGTACTTCCACAAAGAGGACAATAATCTGACAAGCGACAAGGCCCTGCACGAGCACGAAAAATTCGTCAAAGCGCTTTTGACATCCAAGCGCCGGGGATTCAAGAACAAACTGAAAGATTACGGCCGTGCTTATTTCAACCGCAGCATCCATCGCCGGCTGCGCGGCGACGAACCCGGTTACAGACCCCCTTGCGGCGCATTGAACGACTTTTTCTTCATCGACCCCTGGGGAAATGTCTCACCCTGCAACGGTTCTTCGGAAGAGTGGATCATCGGCAATATCAAGGATGATTCGTTCGAGAACATCATGAAGTCGGAGAAAGCCAAAGAGGTCGCGGAAAAGGTAAAAGCCTGCGACCGGAACTGCGCTTTCATCGTAACCGAGCGGCATGACATGATCCGCAAGCCCTGGAAGCCGATCATGTGGATATTGAAAAACAAGATACGCATAGCAAAGGGGAAGGATATTTGCTGGTAAGGTCGTATTTATGAAAATCTGCGTACTGGGAACCAGGGGGTTCCCCCTGATCCAGGGCGGGGTCGAAAAACACTGCGAATCCCTGTATACGGAATTTCCTGCAGAATATCGCTTTGTTATTTTCAGGCGGAAACCGTATGTCCGCGTCACTCCGTCCTATCCCAACATAACTTTCATAGACCTGCCGTCCACGAAAATAAAAGGTTTCGAGGCCGTATACCATTCATTCCTGTCCACCTGCCGTGCGGTTCTCAGCCGACCGGACATCGTACATATCCACAACATAGGCCCCGCTCTGTTCTCTCCGCTATTGAAGCTGTGCGGCATAAAAGTCGTGCTTACGTACCATAGTCCCAATTACGAACACAAAAAATGGGGATGGGGTGCCCGAACGCTGTTGAAATGGAGCGAAAAGATAGCATTGCGAATGTCCGACGCAGTCATCTTCGTCAATAAATTTCAACTGGAAAAATACGATGAGCGAACCAGGAGCAAATCGTATTATATCCCGAACGGGATTCCGCGCATCACTCCTGCGACACAGCAGAATTATATCCGGGAATTAGGCCTGACTCCGGGAAAATATGTACTGGGTGTTGGACGCATTACTCCGGAAAAAGGCTTCGATTGTCTGGAAAAAGCTTTTGCCGGAGTGGATACCGATTACAAACTGGTCATTGCAGGGGGCGTGGAGACGGAATCCGCCTATCTGGACGAATTGAAATCAATATTGCCACCGGAAAAGATCGTCTTCACGGGCTATGTGTACGGCGAGAAACTGAACCAGTTGTACACACACGCCGGATTGTACGTATTATCGTCCTACAACGAAGGATTTCCCCTGGTATTGCTGGAAGCGATGAGTTACGGCCTCGATGTGCTAGTCAGCGACATTCCGGCCAGCCATTTGGTAGATTTGCCTGCAGACGACTATTTCAGCAAAGGAGACTATGAGGAACTGGCCCGGAAAATAGAGCGGAAACTCAAATACCCCCGGCAACAAAAATATGAGTTGGAAGCATACGATTGGACGGCCATCGTTAAAAGGCTTGCCGCCGTATATGATAAATTAAACGGGCGGAAACAAGTTCCCTGAACCCGAAACTCATTCCGGCACTACCCTCCCCGGCTGATTTCCGCCACGATCGCCCCGACGAAAGCTATGAGCTCCGCCGGGGCGATTTTCAGTTGGAGGCCGCGGACGCCGGCGCTGATGTAGATGGCCGGAAGCGACGCGGCCGAGGAGTGGATATAGGTCGGAAACTGTTTTTTCATACCGATCGGCGAGCAGCCGCCACGGATGTAACCCGTCACCGGCAGCAGCTCCTTCATCGGGATCAGGTCGGCCTTCTTGTTGCCCGATACGCGTGCGGCGGCCTTGAGGTCGACCTCGTGGTCGGCGGGCACCACGCATACGAAATGCCCCGTGCGGTCGCCCCGCAGCACGAGGGTCTTGAATACGCTTCCTATATCTTCGCCCAGCTCTTCGGCCACGTGCGTCGCTGCGAGGTGTTCTTCATCAACCCGGTAAGGGACGAGTTCGTAGGCTATCTTAGCGCGGTCGAGCAAGCGGGCCGCATTGGTCTTTTCGATTTTTCCGTGTGCCATTTCAGTTATTGGTGTTCGATTTTTCGGCTTATATTATGCAAAAGTAATTTATTTTGACCAAACAGGTTCTTTTTAATTATTTTTGCAAAATGCTCCGTGGCAAAATTACATACAGACTGCTCGCCTCACTGCTCGCAGCCTTGTCCGTGTGCACGACCCTGTCGGCACAGAGCACCCGTGTCCGCGGCCGTGTGACGGATGCCGCCAGCGGTGCCCCGATGCAGTTCGTGAGCGTCGTGTTCCCCGGCACCACGACCGGCATCACGACCGACGAGGAGGGTATCTATACGCTCGAGACCCGCGATACGGTGGGGCGCGTACAGGCCTCGATGGTCGGCTACGCCACGCAGACCAAGCCGCTCACGCGGGGCGGCTTCAACCAGGTAGACTTCGCCCTGGAAGCGGTCGAATTCGGCATCGGCAGCGTCGTCATCACCCCGGGCGAGAACCCCGCACACCCGATCCTGAAAGGGGTCGTGCGCCGCAAGCCGCAGAACGACCCCGACGAGTACGAACGCTACCACTGCGCCACGTACACCAAGATGGAGCTCGACCTGACGAACATCAAGCCGCGCTTCCGCAACAAAAGGCTGCAACGCAACTTCGGCTTCATATTCGAATACGTCGACACGTCGGCCCTCACCGGGCAGGCTTACCTGCCGGCCATGATCTCCGAGACCACGGCCGACTTTTACCACAGCAAGCGCAACCCCTCGCTGTCGCGCGAGATCATACGCGCCAACCGCGTATCGGGGGTGGAGGACAGCTTCGCCATCGCCCAGTTCACGGGACAGATGCACGGCAACGTCAACTTCTACGCCAACTTCATCGACATTTTCAACGTCCGTTTTGCCAGCCCGCTCTCCGACGGGGGACTCTTCTATTACGACTATTTCCTGGTGGACAGCATGCAGGTCGACGGCCGCAAGACCTACAAAATCCGGTTCCACCCCAAACGGCTCACCTCCCCGGTGCTCGACGGCGAGGTGAACATCGACTCGGCGTCGTATGCCCTGCAATCGGCCTCGGCGCGCATGCCCAAAGGCGTCAACGTAAACTGGATCAAGCACCTGCGGCTCGAAAACGAGAACCGCATCGTGCGCGACAGCACGTGGTTCCGAAGCCGCGACCGCGTATCGGCCGAATTCTCGGTCACCACGGCCGACTCATCGAAACTGACCTCGTTCATCGGGACGCGCGAGGTGGTCTACACCGACGTGCGGATCGGCGAACCGATCCCCGCCGAGGTCATACGCATGGACAACAACGTCGTGATCGGCGACCAGGGGCCGGAGAGCAGCAAGGACGAAGCCTTCTGGGAGAGCGTCCGCCCCTACCGGCTGAGCGACAAGGAGAAAGGCATCTATTCGATGGTCGACTCGGTGCAGAACGTCCCGCTGTACCGCAATATCTACACCCTGATCAACACGGTCATCGTCGGTTACTGGAACACCAAATACATCGGCATCGGGCCCTACTATAAACTGGCGAGCTTCAACAAGCTCGAAGGGTTCCGCATGCAGCCGGGATTCCGCACGACCACGGCCGTCAGCCGCCGCATACGCCTCTCGGGGTATGCGGCATACGGCACGCGCGACGGGATGTTCAAAGGCGGCGGCAGCGTCGAGCTGGCTTTCAACCGCCGGCTGACGCGCAAGCTGACCGTCTCGGGCCGCCACGACGTGATGCAGCTGGGCGCGGGGCAGAACGCCCTCACGGAGAGTAACATCCTCAGCTCGCTCCTCTCGCGCGGCGACTCGCGGCTCTCGATGGTCAACCGCGGCGAGGCCGTCTACGAGCACGAATGGCGGCACGGGATCAGCAACTTCCTCGGCGCCCGCATCCAGAAGATCTACGGCAACCGGTACGTCCCGCTGGTGCGCCCCGACGGCACGGTCATGAACTCGGTAGCGGACGCCGCCGTACACGTCGGGATGCGTATCTCGAAGAACGAAAGCATCTACCGCATGCCGTTCGACAAGCAGTACATGGGGACGAAATACCCCGTCCTGACCCTTGGGTTCACGGCCGGGATACCCCGGGTGCTGAGCGGCAGCTATGAATATTACCGCCTCGAGGGCGGCATCCACTACAAGCCCGAGCTGCCGCCGCTGGGCTACTCGGACATCACCGTGCAGGGCGGCAAGATCTTCGGCAAGGTACCCTACCCGCTGCTGAAGCTCCACGAGGGGAACGGCACCTATTTCTACGACCCGATGGCGTTCTCGTGCATGAACTTCTACGAGTTCGCTTCGGACACCTGGGTGGCGCTGTTTTTCGAACACCACTTCAACGGCATCCTGCTGGGGCGCATCCCGCTCATCAAAAAACTCAAATGGCGCGAGGTGCTGGTATGCAAGGGCGTGTGGGGCACGCTGTCGAAGGAGAACGACGGCAGCCTCGCCGCAACGCAGGCAACGCTGCTCTTCCCGCCCGGCATGACATCGGTGTCCGACCCTTATGTCGAGGTGGGATTCGGCGTCGAAAACATCTTCCGGCTGCTGCGCGTGGACTTCATCTGGCGCGTCACGCACCGCGACCCGAAACCCGGGCAGGAGATCCAGAATTTCGCCGTCAACCTGGGCATAAAACTCAAATTCTGATGCACGGAGGCCGGGAACCCGGGGATTTTGACTACCTTTGGGCTGGAAAAAAGGGGACAACTATGATAAAAGGTGCAATATTCGACATGGACGGGACACTCGTGGACAACACGCCCGTCCACATCCGTGCGTTCGAAATCTTCTGCGAACGATACGGCATCCGCGACTGGAAGGAGAAACTCGGCCAGGCATACGGCATGGGCAACGACGACATCATGAGGCTCATCATGCCCGCGGAGGTGATCCGCGAAAAGGGGCTCGCGGCACTCGCCGAAGAGAAGGAATCCATCTACCGGGAGATCTACGCCCCCGAGATCGTGCCGATGCCCGGGCTCACCGACCTCTTGCAAAAGCTCCGCGACGCAGGCATACGCTGCGCCGTAGGTTCGTCGGGCTACAAGCCCAATGTGGATTTCGTGCTGGAAAAATGCCGTATCGAGCCTTATTTCGACGCCAGGATCAGCGGCGACATGGTCTCGCGCTGCAAACCCGACCCGGAAATTTACCTTACGGCCGCCGCGGCCCTGGGGCTGCCTGCGGCGGAATGCGTCGTCTTCGAAGACGCCCCGGCGGGGATCGAAGCAGCACGCAGGGCCGGGGCTGGACATATCGTGGCGCTGGCCACGACGCTCGACCGCGCAGCGCTAGCGCAAACCGATGCGGACAGGGTCATCGACGATTTCCGCGACATCACCGACCTTGCCGCTTTGCTGAAATAACCCGGGCACAGAGGCCGGACAGGCCGTCCGCAATTTCCGCGGCTCCTCCGCCCCGGCGACAATTCCAAGGCAGGTGGAAGCAGGAACCGGCAGGTTTCGCGGCCGCCCCCGGCAACGATCGGGCGGCAGGCAGGAGGCCGTCGGCGGATCGGCAGCATCGCCGATCGCAAGGCATACGGACGCTACCTGCCGCAGGCCGTACCCAAACGCACCGTACACCCGATACCCTATCGCCATCCCGATGAAAAACGTTGCGGATGGCATTTTTTTGCAGGACGTGCATATCATACGGAAAAAATTGATACTTTTGCGCGGTTTTAATCCCCTACGGCCTATGTTCAAAGGAATCGCCACCGTCGCCCTGCTCATCATATCGAACGCCTTCATGACGCTCGCCTGGTACGGCCACATCGCATTCAAATCCAAACTCGAACGCTTCGGCATACTGGCCATCGTACTGCTGAGCTGGGGCATCGCCCTGTTCGAATACTGCTTCCAGGTTCCGGCCAACCGCATCGGGTCGTCGCAGTTCGGCGGGCCGTTCTCGATCTGGGAGCTGAAAGTCATCCAGGAAGTGGTCTCGCTCTCGGTCTTCACGCTGTTCGCGCTGGTTTTCATGAAGTCGGACTCCCTGCGCTGGAACCACCTCGCAGGTTTCCTCTGCCTGATACTGGCGGTCTACTTCATCTTCCGGAAATAGCCGCGCCCGCAGCCGGGCGTGCGGCAAAACCCGACAGGCGATGCCTGCCGATAAAATCCATACGTATCCTCCCGGGCCCGAGTTTCCCGGTTACGCCTGCTCTTCCCGCCGGTCATGGCGGTAAATCTGATACGAGTTCACAAAGTTCTGCCAGACGATATATGCCGTCGGGGCGATCGAGGAGATCGGGTCGAGGAACGACTGCGCCATCCAGACGGCCAGCACCGTGTTTTTCTGCCCGAGCGACTGCCCGCCCGCCGGGGCGTCGCCGTAGCGGCGTCCCAGCGTGCGCCCCACCTTGAACTGCACCAGGCAGATCACCAGCGCCGCGAATACCAGCCACAGTTCGGTCGCGGGCGAAGCATCGTGCAAATCGAGGATAAAGGCCGTCGTACGGCCGATGATCACCACCAGCGATACGAGCCACATGTAAAATGAAATCTGACTGTGATCCCCGATCCATTTCGCCGCTCCGGGCAGTACGAAACGGCAGAACTGCGCAGCCGCGAAGGGCATGATGAGCAGCGGCGCGATACGCGCCAGTATCTGCGTGAAGGAGCATGCCCCCATCCCGGCCAGCGACAGAACGACGGGCGCCACGAGCGCGATCACCATGTTGCACACGAGGCTGTATGTAGCCATCGTCGGGACATTGGCCCCGAGCATCCCGGCGATCACCACTGCGGCCATCGCCACGGGCGCCAGCACACAGATCATCGCCCCCTGTGCCACGATGGGATTGAGCGGCAGCAGCAGGAAATAGACCGCCACGCTCACCACAACCTGAAACAGCAGCAGCCACAGGTGCAGCATCGAAGGCTTCATCTGCCGGGGCTTGACGCGGCAGAATGTAAAGAAGAGCATCAGGAAAATCAGCGAGGGTGTAATCATCTGGTGCGTCCACCCCTCGAGGGCGGCCACGGGGCGGCAAAGCAACGCCCCGGCCACCATGGCCGTCGGCATGGCGACGGTCTTGACATTGCGGTGCAGGTATTCCAGTACGTGCATTATTTCATGGTTTCAATCGTTAGGACAACATGCTGTCCGGAGGCTGTCCCGATCCCGCACACCGTACCGTCCAGCGGGTCGGGGTCGAGCAGGAATCGGCAGGCGTCGCCGTCCCAGGGGCGGCCGTCGAGCGAGAGGATGCGGTCGCCGGGGGCGATGACGCCCGCGAGCGCCTCATCCCACACCTGCCCGACGACGAGCTGCCCGGCGGAAAGGGCCAGCGTGAAATTACAGGCGGGCTGCGGCGGGGCTTTCGCCTCGCCCCCGCGGGGTATGAACAGGAAGCGCTTGCGGCGGAAATCGAGCACGATCTGCCCCCAGTCGAACAACTTGCAGCCGAGGATCCGGTTGTGGCCGAAGGTGCGCTTGACCGGCATGTCGGCAATGACCGTCCCCTGGATTTCGAACCGGGGGATCGTACCCCGGAAATGGCTGTTCACCCTGTTGCGGTTCGTCCAGCCGATAGCCGACGCATATCCGTCGGCCCAGCGCAGGCTGTCGATGAACCACAGGGGCGGGGGCGCATCGCCGGAATCGGCATAGGAGAAATGGAAATAGCCCGCCGAGCCGGTGTCGAATTTGACGTACATCCGGGCCTGCCTGTCGCCGTTGCGGCATGTCACCGGCAGGAACGGGCATCCGCCGCCCAGTTCCATGCGCGACATGCGTCGGCCGCGGGGCAGCCCCAGCCTGCGGACATCGTCCGTGACGGTGATCGTCGAGTCGGCATTGGGCATGCGGACGGCGCACCAGCGCAGCAGGTCGCACCCCGCGATGCCGTCGACCCGCAGGCAGGCGAAGACCAGCGAAGTGTCGGGCATGACCAGCACCGGATGGTCGCGGAAAAGCGCGTCGCCCATCCGCAGGCTGTCGAGCCGAACCAGGTCGATGGGGACGACATGGCCCTCGAAATCGCGGACTTTTTGGGTTTTCACGATCTCGGCCCCCAGTTCGTCGCGCAGCGATTCGCTGATGCAGGTGCCTGACGCCCCGGTGTCGAAGATAAACCGGCGGGGGCCCGCAGGCGTGCCGAGCACCACGACATATTTGCCGTGCTCGACCGTATAGGGCAGGTCGAACCGCACGGCAGGACGCCGGGCGCAGACCTCCTGCACCGCGACGAGACTGCACAGGACAAACAGCAGGCGTTTCATCGGCACACCCGCCTTACGCGAGCAGTTCCCTGACCTTGGCCGAAATATCCTTGCCGTCGGCACGTCCGGCGAGCTTCTTCGTGACCACGCCCATCACCTTGCCCATTTCCTTCACCGACGTGGCGCCGACCTCGGCGATCACGGCCCTGACCTCGGCCTCCAGCTCTTCGGGCGTAAGCTGCCGGGGCAGGTACTCCTGGAAGACGGCGACCTGCGCCAACTCCTCGGCCGCGAGGTCGGGGCGGTTCTGCTCTGTGAAGATCGCGGCGGAATCGGCACCCTGCTTGGCCAGTTTGGAGATGATTTTCAGGACGTCGGCATCGGGCAGCTCGGCGATTTCCGGGCCCGCGGTCTTGGCCTCGATGATATACTTCTTGGCATTGCGCAATGCGCCCAAGCGCACGGTATCCTTGGCCTTCATGGCCTCCATGATACCTTTCGAAATCTGTTGTTCGAGTGACATAATTTATCTATTTTACAAAAAACAATCGTTTATCCGTCCTCTTCCGGGGCGCCCCGCCGGGCGGCACACGGCGCTTGGCGCGCCACAGCCGGAGCATAACTGCCGCAAAACCGGCACCGGAGGCCGACCGCACGGCCGGCTAATCATCCCCTCCGCTCTTTCCGCCGAGCAGGAAACCCAGTATGTCGGCCATCAGCCGGTCGCGCTGCACATCGCTCTCGAGGGCTTCGAACGGAAAGCCCATGACGAACGTGCGGCTGTCCGCGCAGGCCACCCCCGCGCAGCGGTTGTTGTCCACATAGCGCATCACGGGGAAAGCCCCGCCACCCGCGGGTCTCAGGGCATCGACCCGTTCGACCCGGTAGCGGTCGGGGCGGAAATCGTCGACATAGCGGTACTCGGCGCGCGAAAAACCCGCATGCGAAGTCACGACCCGCACCCGGTTGCGGTCGACGGACTGGTCGCCGTCGTAGGTGTAGTGCAACACCTCCTCGGCAAAAGCGCGGTCTGCGGGGGTGGCCTCCCCGCCCGTCCAAAGGTCGGTCGCCACGTAGCTGCCCGACACGAAAAGGGCTCCGTCACCGGCCATATAGCGTCTCAGGACATCCTGCAATTCAGGCGAAAACGTTTTGAACGCATACCCCGCCACACCGCGCCCGATGGTCACGGAGCGCTGTTTGCCCAGAATCAGGTCGACTGCGGAATACTCCTCCAATGACACGCCGCGATCCCCCACGGCCCGCACCGAGGCCGAGCAGAACGAATAGCCCGCCCGGGCTATGGAACGGCCGTGCACATAGGGATAGTCGAACGTATTGCCGCCGATTACCTCCGTCTCGTAGTCACAGTTGCAGGCGCCGAGGGCGATGCTGTCGACCTCGCACCCGGCCATCGCCTGGTCGAACACCTGCTGCCCGCCGATGAACGAAATGTCCTGTTTGTCGGGCACCCCGCCGTCGAGCTCGGTATAGAACCCTGCCAGCGAATCGCGGCGCATGCTCAGCGGGGCGCTGATGCGGTCGAATCCGTTTACGACCAACACGTTCCCTTTCTCGTCGGGCATGCGGCAGGCGGCGACGACCTCGCTGGGAAAACTCTCCCCGCCTTCGTTCACGGCGGTCACCTTGTAGCTGTAAATGCGCCCCGGTTCCTGCTCGGAAAGCAAACAGGGCTTGTCGGTATAACGGCCGTTGTCGAAGCCGCCGTCGTCGATGCGCGTATAGACCACATAACCGGTCGGGGTGGCCGTCATTTCGAGCGAATCCATCACGGGCGACCACGAAACGGCCACATTGCCGTCGTCGGCGAACTGCACCGAGAGGGCCTCCACAGGAAGCGGCTGCACCACATAAGGTAATCCGTACTGCGAACTGATATACTGCAAGATACCCTTATAGATAGCGCGGCTCACGAGGAACTTGAAGCGCGGGTCGCTGCCATAGCGCATGTCGGCGAAATTCTGGTGCGAGAGCAGTTCGAGCAGCATGGTCGGGGCACCCGGCACGCGCGCTTCGTAATAGGCGCGGTTCCAGAGCCCGCGGCGGTTCCATTCGGGTTCGCAGCTACGGCGGATGTCGGAGACGATCTGCGTCATGACGATGTCCGTCAGGTCGCGCGAACGGTAGCGGTCGGCACCGCCCTCGAAACGCCCCTTGTTCTCGCGGGTATAGAAGATGCCCAGCGTGCCGATGGTCTCGTCGTTGAGCCGCACGCCCGCATCGGAATGGAAGGCCAGCGCCATGTCGACCGGAATCCGCAGTCCCGTGCTGTCGGGCATCCGCTCCGAACCGCCCATCAGGGCATTGACCCAGTGGGCGCGCGACATGTAGTCGTCCTTATAATCGTCGGCGTTCTCCTTCGGGGTGTATACCTTCGGGTCGAAACCCGCCCACTGAAGCCAGTAGCGAGCGCCCTCGCAGAAACGGGGATAGCCGCTCGTCTCCTCGGCATATTCGACGCCGGGACGGCGCAGCGAATCGCTGACCGAGCGGGCGACATTACCGTAGCCGCCGCCGACCTTCACGGCGTCGGCCGTGACGATACGTCCCGCCTGCCGCGAGCGGTTGGTGAGCGTCACGACCGGCTGCTCACCCGGCCCGAAGAGGAAATGCCCGAGGTAAATCCATGTCCCGCCGCCCATCGTCTGGTTCACGGCGAACGTACTCTCGCCCCCGAGGTGATGCACCGTATACTGCGCGTCGTCGGTGCTTCCGGGCACCGTTTCATAGCTTACATAGACGGCGTATTCACCCCGCTCGGGGATGGAGGCACGCCACGCGGCGCGGCTCTCGGCACCCCCGGCGACCGTCCGCACACGGCGGGTCGTACCATCCCGGAACGGGTTTTCGCCGGTGCGGTATACCTGCCGCGTATGCGCGAACCCGACACCGCCCGGCTGCCATTTCTCGGGGCCGTCCGTCTCGGCGTATTGCCCGGCGGCATCGTTGTCGGCCAACACCTCGTATTTCTGCACATCGCGCTCGCGGGGCAGCATCACGCAGGCTCCCGCATTTTCGAGCATCGGCACCAGGTAAGGCAGCACATAGCTCTGGGTATAGAGGTCTTCGCAGGTCATCCACAGCCGCGAACGCTGCCATTTCCAGCGGTTCGCAGGCTGGTCGAAATAGCGCCCGTGGCTCTGCCACAGCGCGATATGGCGCCCGGAGAGCCCCTGCGTGGGAGCTGCGGGCGAGGACTGGCGGACGACGAGCGGCCGCTGCGAACGGTTGACGAAGGGCACGACCTTCTTCTTGCGCAGCAGTTTCCTGAACTCGGCATCGGTGCGGTAGGCCATCGGGATCAGCCCCCGCACTTCGCGCTTGTCGGAATAAAGCTCGATGGAGGCTTTACGGTACTCCGGCGGCAGGACGGCACGCACCGAGTCGTACATGGCCCGCAGGTTCTGCTCGCGGAACGGGTAATAGGAGAGCCCCACCGAGGTGTAGATGCGCACCCGCTTGCGCGAGGCGTCCACGCCCTCGATGCGGACAAAGCCGCCCGAAACCTCACGGGCGACGATACGCGACAATGTACGGCCGATCTCGCGGCGGGTCGCGGCGTCGACCCCGGCGGCCGGGGCTTGCTGCCAGCCGAAGCAGAGCAGCAGGAAAAACGACAGGAATTTAGTTTTCATTCTTCTTGGCAAGCAACAACATGCCGGCCATGGTGAAGGCGGCATTGTAAATCAAAAGTTCGAACCCGATCCGGTAGTCCCACGCCTCGCGCGCCCAGTATTGCACGAGGGCGCTCAGCATGGGGGCGGCGACGGCGACCACGGGCATCCAGCCGTCGCGGATCTTCAGGCGCGTGAACATCCCGAAGGCGAACATCCCCAGGATCGGCCCGTAGGTATAGCTGGCGACCTTGTAGACGAGGTTGATGACGCTGTCGTCGGCCAGGTATTCGAAGCCGAGGATCACCAGCGCCATACCGACGGCCATGCCGACGTGCACGCCCCTGCGGATACGGGTCAGGCGTTCGTCGCCGTAGCGCCTGGTGCCTTGCAGGATGTCGACCGTGAACGAGGTCGTAAGGGCCGTAAGGGCCGAACCGGCAGCTGAATAAGTACTCGAAATAAGCCCCACAACAAACAGTATGCCAACGAATACCGGCAGCCCGCCTTCGACAGCCACCAGCGAGAATACCTGGTCGCCCTTCGCGGGCACGGCAAGGCCGGTGCGGCCGATGTAAATGTAGAGCAGCACACCCAGCACGAGGAACAGGAAGATGACGAATATCTGGCTGACGGCCGTCAGGACGATGTTTTTCTGCGAATCGCGCGGCGTGGCGCAGCTCAGGTTCCGCTGCATCATGTCCTGGTCGAGCCCCGTCATGGAGATCAGCAGCACGACGCCCGCGAGAAACATCTTCCAGAAATAGCGGTCGGAGGAGGGGTCGTCGAAGAAAAACACCCGCGAATAGGGCGACGCGGCGACCTCGCGGGTCATTTCGCCGAACGACATGCCGAGCGCCTGCATGATGAAGACGATCGACAGCACGAGGCTGCCCACCAGGCAGAAAGTCTTGAGCGTATCCGTCCAGATGAGCGACTTGACACCCCCCTGCTGCGTATAGAGCCAGACGAAGAGCATCGTCACCAGCGCATTGAGCCAGAACGGCAGCCCGTAGTGGCTGAAAACCAGCAGTTGCAGGACGGCGCAGACCACGTAGACACGCAGCGCGGCACCCAGCATCTTCGACACGAAGAAAAACCACGCCCCGGTATGGTGCGAGAGGATGCCGAAGCGCCCGTCGAGGTATTCGTAGAGCGACACCACCCGGAGGCGGTAGAAGGTCGGGATGAGCAGGAACGCAACGACCAGCTGCCCCACGGTGAAACCGGCGACCATCTGCATGTAGGAGAAGGAATCGACGGCGACCGAACCCGGCACCGAGATGAAAGTCACGCCCGAGATTGCAGCCCCGATCATGGCGAAGGCTGCCATATACCACGGCGTGCTCCGGTTGCCGGTGAAGAACCCGGCATTGTCGGCACGCCGGCCCGAGAGCCAGGCGACGACAAAAAGTACGGCTATATAGCCCAATACGGTGGTGATAACGGCGAAAGGTGTCATAAGCGGAGTCAGCGTTCGGATTTAAGTTACAAATATAGCAAAAAAGGCTGTACGGCGGCAACCGCAGGGCATTTTTCCGTAAAAAACGACATCGGGGAACGGCTTGCGCCCGCCCGGGGGCCGTGCCGGAAAAAACGGCCAGGGTAAACGGGAGAACAAACGGCAAAGCGACCGGAAAGGCCGCCCGGGCAAAGGCAAGGCAGCAACAATCCGATGGCGCGACGGCTGGCGGGCGGCAACGTTGTCAGGATCCGGAAGCAGGGCGCCCGGCAGAGACGCCGCGCAGCGCCCGCACACCCGGGAAACCGACACGCAGCGCAGGAATAAGTATTTTTACTGAAGGTTTGCACGGGGCGGCCAGCTATCTTTGCACCAAACGGACAACACCATGAAACAGGAACGACATGCGACGACACTCGCGGAGGATTTGCAGGAGGCTTCGGCCAGCACAGCCGTGTACGGGGAGTTTTTTACCGGACTGCTGGGGATCATCGGCAGGAACCCCGTCGACGACGCATTGGGCGAGCGGATACAGGGCTATGTGCTCGGCTGGCTCGAGGGGCACCCGCTGACGGAATTCGACGACTATTCCGCGACGGCCTACCGCCGCACCTACCTGGGCCGATCGCCGGAAACGGGATGGGAGGCGATCGTGATGAGCTGGCAGGAGGGCAACCGCACGAGCATCCACGCCCACCCGCAATTCGCAGGCTACCACTTCTCCGACGGCAGGTTCCGGCTCGAAATCTTCGAGCCCGCAGGCGGCGGCATGGCACGTCCGGTGCAGAGCGCCGAGGTCGAAGCCCCGTGCGCGTTCTTCGCAATCGGGAAACCGGGGTGTTTCGACAACCACATACACCGCATCACCTGCCTGAGCCCCACGGGGCACAGCCTGCACGTCTATTCGGACGACGCACTGCGCGGCAAGGTATACGGCGAAGCGGACGAATAAGCCCCGGACTTTCCTCCGCCGTCCGCCCCGCACCCGGAGCGGCCGCAACCACCCCACGGGAATCACGGCAGCAGGGGCAACAGGTAAAACCGAAGCGCTGAACTGCCCCACTGAAACCGTCCGCCGGCAGACAAAAATAGCAAAAAAACGGACACGGTGAAGACGACCGGCAGCAGGGCACGGATACCGGCATTGCAGATACCCGGACGCCGGACGTGCAATTTCTGCAAACTCCATGCACCGGCCGCACGCTACCGGAAACAGGCCGCACGGGACAGACGAAGATCGCGCCGAGGGTGTCCAGGGCTGATTTTGAAAATATATTAAAAAATTTTACTTGGAATTTTGTTTTTTCGGACAAAATAGATACATTTGTCCCAACGACAGCATATATGACAATATTTCACCATATCCATCATCACCATCACCACTTTCCGAAGGGGTAAGACGGATATGTACATGTAAACGGAACCATAAGTTTAACAAAAGTATATACGAAGCTCACCTCCTGCGGGTGGGCTTTTTTCGTGCTTATGCCGCGGGCGGTGTGCCAAAATCGACAAAAAAAATGCTGAGAATCGCAATCCAGGCCAAGGGCCGACTCAACGAACAGAGCATCGAACTGCTCTCCGAGGCGGGCATCCGCGTCGCCGAAAGCAAACGCAAACTCATCTCGCGCGCCGGGGGCTTCCCGCTGGAAGTGCTCTACCTGCGCGACGACGACATCCCGCAGGCCGTGGCGATGGGCGTCGCCGACCTGGGCATCGTGGGGCTGAACGAAGTGGCGGAGAAAGGATTCCGCGTAGAGCAGGCGATGGATCTCGGGTTCGGAAACTGCCGCATCTCGCTGGCCGTGGAACGCACGGTGGCATACGAAGGGCTGGATTATTTCCGCGGCAAGCGCGTCGCCACCTCCTACCCCAACATCCTCACGCGGTTCTTCGCCGAAAAGGGCATCGACGCCGAAATACACACCATCGAGGGCTCGGTGGAGATCGCCCCGGCGGTCGGGATGTCCGACGCGATCTTCGACATCGTATCGTCGGGCGGCACGCTCATCTCGAACGGGCTGGTCGAAGTCGAGAAGGTCTTTTATTCCGAAGCGGTGCTGATCGCCAACCCGGAAATGGACGAGGCGAAGCGCCGTGAAACGGCACAGCTCACCTTCCGCTTCAACTCCATCCTCGAAAGCCGGGGCATGAAATACGTGCTGATGAACCTCCCGGCGGAGAAACTCCAGGAAGCAATCGTCATCCTGCCCGGCATGCGCAGCCCCACGATCCTGCCGCTGGCGCAGGAGGGATGGTGTTCGATACACGCCGTGATCAGCGAATCCCAGCTCTGGGAACGCATCGAACGGCTCAAGGAGATCGGCGCGGAGGACATCCTGGTGCTGACGCTCGAAAACATGATCCGCTGACCCCGAAAAACACCCGGATATGGAAATGCTGAAAATCCACAACAACCCGCCGCGCCGTGAATGGCCGGCCCTCACGACCCGCTGCACGCAGCAGGAGGGCGAAATCACGGAACGGGTCGCCGCCATCCTCTCACAGGTGCGCACGGGCGGCGACAAGGCGCTGCGCGACCTCGTGGCCCGCATCGAAGGTTACGTCCCCGAGAGGTTCGAGGTTTCCCGCAGGCAGCGCACCGAAGCGGCCAAAGCCGTGCCGCAACGGCTCAAGACGGCGCTTGCGATCGCCAAGTCCAATATCGAAGCTTTCCACAGGGCACAGCTCCCGCCGCAGGTCGACATCGAAGTGATGCCCGGCGTGCGGTGCGTGCAGCGTGCCGTGGCCATCGGCCGCGTGGGGCTCTACGTCCCGGGCGGCAATGCCCCGCTCTTCTCGACGGTGCTGATGCTCGCCCTGCCCGCCCGGATCGCCGGGTGCGGCGAGGTCATACTCTGCACCCCGGCCGGGCGCGGCGGGAAGATCGCCCCCGAGGTGCTTTTCGCCGCCGACCTGTGCGGCGTCGACCGCATCTTCGCCGTCGGCGGGGCGCAGGCCGTGGCCGCCATGGCCTACGGCACGGAAAGCATCCCGCACGTCGAAAAAATCTTCGGCCCGGGAAACCGGTACGTCACCCGCGCCAAGCAGCTGGTAAGCACCGAGGCCGTGGCCGTAGACCTGCCGGCAGGCCCTTCGGAGGTGATGGTGCTGGCCGACAACAGCGCCCGGGCGGAATTCGTCGCCGCCGATCTGCTGTCGCAGGCCGAGCACGGGGACGACAGCCAGGCCATCCTGGTCTGCCGGACGGAGCGTTTCGCACGGCAGGTAACCCGGGCCGTCGAGGAACAGATCCGGCACCTCAGCCGCGGCGAGGCGATCCGCAATTCGCTGGCCAACAGCCGGATCGTATTGTTCGACGAGGAATACAAGCAGATTGCGTTCGCCAACGCCTATGCCCCGGAGCACCTGATCGTCTCGATGCGCGACGCATGGGGCATCGCCGCCAAGATCACGGCCGCGGGCAGCGTCTTCATCGGCAATTACTCGCCCGAAAGCGCCGGGGACTACGCCTCGGGCACCAATCACACGCTGCCCACGGGCGGCTGGGCCCGTGCCTGCAGCGGGGTGAACGTCGACAGTTTCATGCGCAAGATCACATTCCAGGAGCTGACGCGCGACGGGCTCGACGCGCTGGCGCCCGCAATCACGGCCATGGCCGAGGCCGAAGGGCTCGACGCACACGCCAACGCCGTGCGCGTCCGGATGAAAGGAGGGATACTATGAAACCGCTGTCGCAGTTGGTGCGCCCCAACATCCTGGCGCTGCAACCCTACTCCACGGCCCGCGACGAATATGCGGGCGGCGGGATCGACGTATGGCTCGACGCCAACGAAAGCCCCTACGACAACGGCGTGAACCGTTACCCCGACCCGCACCAGCGGGCGCTGAAAGCCCTGATCGCGGAACTCAAGGGCGTGGACGCCGGACGGATCTTCATCGGCAACGGCAGCGACGAGGCCATCGACCTCGCATTCCGGATCTTCTGCCGGCCGGGGCTGGACAACGCCGTGTCGATCGCCCCGACCTACGGGATGTACCGCGTGGCGGCTGCGACGAACGACGTGCAGATGCGCGAAGTGCCGCTGGGAGCCGGCTACTCGCTCCCGGTCGGGGCACTGCTGGCGGCAGCCGACGAGCGCACGAAGCTGATGTGGCTCTGCTCGCCCAACAACCCCACGGGCAATGCGTTCCCGGCGCAGGAGATCGAAAGCCTGCTCCGCCGCTTCGACGGCATCGTCGTGCTGGACGAAGCCTACATCGACTTCGCCGACGGCGGCGGGTTCCTGCCGCGGCTCGGCGAGTTCCCGAACCTGATCGTCCTCCAGACGCTCTCCAAGGCGTGGGGCATGGCCGGGCTGAGGCTCGGACTGGCTTTCGCCTCGGAGGAGATCGCCGGCCTATTCGGCCGGGTGAAATACCCCTACAACATCAACACGCTCACGCAGCGGGCCGTCGCGGAATCGCTCCGCAGGGACATCTCGGCCGAGGTGGCGGCGATCCGCGCCGAACGCTCGCGCCTGGCGGCGGCACTCGCGGCATGCTCCTGCATCGGGCAGGTCTACCCGTCGGAAGGCAACTTCCTGCTGGTAAAGACCGCGACACCCGACCTGTTGTACCGGGAGCTGGTCGCAGCGGGGGTCATCGTCCGCAACCGTTCGCGGATCGCAGGTTGCGAAGGCTGCCTGCGCATCACGGTCGGGCGCCCGGAGGAGAACGACCGCATGTTGGAAACCGTCAAAAATTTCCGCCCATGAAAAAAGCGCTCTTCATAGACCGCGACGGCACCGTGATCGCGGAGCCGCCCGCGGATTACCAGGTCGACAGCCTCGAAAAGCTGGAATTCATACCCGGTGCGATCTCGGCGCTCCGGACGCTCCGGGGGCTGGATTTCGAGCTGGTGATGGCGACGAACCAGGACGGGCTGGGCACGGAGGCCTTCCCGGAGGAGGATTTCCGGCCGCCGCACGAAAAAATGCTGCGCACGCTCGCAGGCGAAGGCGTCGCGTTCGACGACATGCTCATCGACCGCACGTTCGAAAGCGACGATGCCCCGACGCGCAAACCCCGTACGGGCATGTTCGGCCGCTACACGGACGGGTCGTACGACCTCGGGGCGAGCTACGTCGTCGGCGACCGGGCGACCGACATCCTGCTGGCGCGCAACCTCGGGGCGAAGGGCATCCTTTTGGCGCCTGCCGCCGAAGGACGCAGGATGCTGCGGGAAGCGGGCGCGGAAGAGGTATGCGTGCTCATCACGGACTCGTGGGCCGAGATCGCGGAATACATCCGCCGCGGGGAACGGCGGGTCGTCGTGACGCGCGAAACGCGCGAAACGCGAATCACCGTACGGCTCGACCTCGACGGCCGGGGCTTCGGCACCTGCGGGGCCGCCCCCGGCGACGGGATTTCCACCGGGCTGCGGTTCCTGGATCACATGCTGGCCCAGATCGCCCACCACGGCGGGGTGTCGCTCACGGTGGAGGCGCACGGCGACCTGGACATCGACGAACACCACACGATGGAAGACGTGGCGATCGTGCTGGGCGAGGCCATCGACCGCGCCCTGGGGTCGAAGGCGGGCATCGGCCGCTACGGCTTCGCACTGCCGATGGACGACTGCCAGGCGCTGGTACTGCTCGACTTCGGGGGGCGCATCGACTTCGAATGGGACGCCGAATTCCGCCGCGAGCGGGTCGGGGACGTCCCGACGGAAATGTTCCGCCACTTCTTCCACTCGCTCTGCTGCGCGGCACGCTGCAACCTGCAGATTTCGGCACGCGGCGGGAACGACCACCACAAGGCCGAGGCGATCTTCAAGGCTTTCGCGCGTGCGCTGCGCATGGCCGTGGCGCGCACCGGCTTCGGATACGACATACCCAGCAGCAAAGGCATACTATGATAGCGATCACGGATTACGATACGGGCAATCTGCGTTCGGTGGCCAATGCCCTGCGGCGCATCGGCGCCGAATTTACGGTCACGTCCGACGCCGCGGTGCTGCGGCAGGCGGACAGGGTGCTCCTCCCGGGCGTGGGTGAAGCCTCGTCGGCAATGGCCAAACTCCGCGAACGGGGACTGGATGCGCTCATCCCCACCCTGACGCAGCCCGTACTGGGCATCTGCATCGGCATGCAGCTGATGTGCCTGGACAGCGAGGAGGGAGACACCCGCTGCCTGGGCATCTTCCCGGCGCACGTCGTGCGGCTGAGAGGCGGGGAAAATCCGCTGAAGATTCCCCACGTAGGCTGGGACACCGTCGGCAGGCTCCGCAGCCCGCTTTTCGACGGCCTCGGCGAAGACACCTACCTCTACTATATCCATTCCTACGCGGCACAGGCGTGCGACGCCACGATCGCCCAAACCGACTACGGAGGAGCGTTCAGCGCCGCCCTGGGGCGCGGCAATTTCTTCGGCACGCAGTTCCACCCCGAAAAGAGCGGGCGGGCGGGCGAGCGGATACTACGCAATTTCCTAAAACTCTGATGACATGAAAATCGAAATCATACCCGCAACAGACATCATCGGCGGCGCCTGCGTGCGCCTGGCGCAGGGCGACTACGGCCGCCGGACGACCTACTACCGCGACCCGCTCGAAGCGGCGCAACGCTTCGAAGAGGCGGGCATCCGCCGGCTGCACATGGTCGACCTCGACGGCGCCAAGGCGTCGGAGCCCCGCAACCTCGCCGTGCTGGAACGCGTGGCGACGAAAACCACGCTCGAAGTACAGTACGGCGGCGGAATCAAAAGCCGCGGGGTGCTGCGCAGCGTATTCGGCGCAGGCGCCAGCCGCGCCATCTGCGGCAGCATCGCCGTGCGCGAACCGGAATCGTTCGCCGAATGGCTCGCCGAATTCGGCGGCGGGAAGCTGATCCTGGGCGCCGACATCCGCGACGGCGCGGTGGCCGTACAGGGATGGACGGAGCGATCCGAGATGACGGCGCAGGAGCTTATCGCCCGCTTCGCACCGCAGGGGCTCGCGCAGGTCATCTGCACCGACATCGCCCGCGACGGGATGCTGTGCGGCACCTCGGCGGAATTCTACGCTGGGTTGCAGGGGCAGTTCCCCGGGGTGGAAATCACCGTGAGCGGCGGCATCGCCTCGATGGCCGACATCGAGGCGCTCGACGGCGCGGGGCTGCGCAGCGTAATCGTCGGCAAAGCCCTCTACGAAGGACGTATCACCCTCGAAGAACTGAAAAGATGCTTGCCAAACGCATAATCCCCTGCCTCGACATCCGCGAGGGACAGACCGTCAAGGGCATCAATTTCGTCGGGCTGCGCAACGTCGGCGACCCGGTGGAGCTGGGGGCGAAATACGCCGCCGAAGGGGCCGACGAACTGGTATACCTCGACATCAGCGCCACGGAAGAGGGGCGGCAGACCTTCACGGAGCTGGTCGCCCGAATCGCCGAACGCATCGACATCCCGTTCACCGTGGGCGGCGGCATCGCATCGGTCGCCGACGCCGGGCGGCTGCTCGACGCCGGGGCGGACAAGGTCACCGTCAACAGCGCCGCCGTACGCGACCCTGCGCTGATCGACGCCATCGCGTCGAAATACGGGTCGCAGTTCGTCGTCGCGGCCATCGACGCGCGGATGACCGACGGCGTATGGCGCGTCACGACCCACGGCGGCAAACGCATGACCGACCGCGAGCTTTTCGCATGGGCGCACGAAGTCTGCCAGCGGGGTGCGGGCGAGCTGCTCTTCACCTCGATGGACCACGACGGCACGCGCGACGGCTACCCGTGCGAAACCTTCGCACGGCTGGCCGAGCTGCCGGTGCCGGTCATCGCCTCGGGCGGCGCAGGGTCAGTGCGGCACATCGCCGACGTGCTGACGCACGGCCGTGCCGACGCGGCGCTCGCGGCCAGCATCTTCCACTACAACGAAATCCCGATCCCCGTGCTCAAACGGGAATTGCACCGGCTGAATATCAACGTAAGACAATAGACACCATGGAAATCACAGCAAAACCCTTCGAGGCGCTCGACGCCTCGAAGCAGGCCGACGGACTGATCCCCGCCATCGTACAGGACGTGCGCACCCTGCGGGTGCTGATGCTCGGCTACATGAACCGGGAGGCTTACGAAAAGAGCCTTTCAGAAGGCCGCGTCACCTTTTACAGCCGCACGCGCCGCCGCCTCTGGACAAAAGGCGAAACAAGCGGCAACTACCTCGAAATCGTATCAGTCACCGCCGACTGCGACAACGACACGCTCCTCATACGTGCCATCCCCCACGGCCCGACCTGCCACACCGGGGCGGCGAGCTGCTTCGACGGGGCCGCGGCCGGGCCGGAAGGCTTCATCCGCTATCTGCAGGGCGTCATCCAAAGGCGACACGCCGAGATGCCCGAGGGCTCCTACACGAGCAAACTCTTCGAGCGCGGGGTGAACAAGATCGCACAGAAAGTGGGCGAAGAGGCCGTGGAAACGGTTATCGAAGCCGTGGCAGGCAACCGCGAAGCGATGGTCTACGAAGCCTCCGACCTGATATACCACCTGCTGGTGCTGCTCGAAGCCGCCGGATGCTCCATCGCCGACCTCGAAGCGGAGCTGGCGCGTCGCCACAGCTAAAAAAAGCTGCACCCCGCCCGGAAGCAAAATGGGCATGATCCCCACGGCGCAGCGCATGGAAAAGGCCGGCATGTCGTGAGACATGCCGGCTCGATTATTTACCATGCCACCGTCATCCGGACGGCAGGACATTCCGTTACTTGAAGACCAATGCACACTGCATCGCCTTCTCGGCGTCGCCCGAAGCGACCTTGGAGTTGAGTACGGTTTCGTGTTTGTTGATACGCATGTTCGGCGAACTCGAGCCCTCGAACGACATGGCGGAGACGCAGCCCAGCTCCTTCATGACCTTGGCCAGGTCGAGCATCGAAACGCCGACGCTGCCCTCGACCTGCTGGCCGCAGAATGCGAAAACCTTACCCTGAGCCGTGATACCTACCGCAGCACGGGCATACGCAGGATTACCGGCATACCAGCCGCTGTTACTACCGTCGTTGCAGATCGTTTGCGCCTCGGTCAGGATATTACCGTCCCACAAAACCATCGGGATTCCGGAAACAGCCGTCTTGGCATCCCACACGGTACCGTCGCCCTGAACCCGAGCCGTGAAACTGCTGCCGTTCCTGAACGGGAACGCATAGAGTTTACCGTCGAATTTCTGCGACCAGGCCATCTTGTAGGCACCGTTGTTATCCTGCCCGATCGTAGCGAACGAATTGATGGCATGAGGATCCTGAACGAACTGTCCGTCACGGATGATAGTCTGAACTGCGGTGCCGGCAGAAGATACACCCACCAGGTATACGTTCCAGCTGCCGTCCAAACCTTCGAGCTCCTGAATCGTCTTAAGATCGGAACCGTTGCCGACAACGCCCATCGTCGACTGCGGGCCCATGATGGCGATGTAGGCGATATTATTGTCGACGCCGTTCAGCTTCGTGGTCTTATAGACCTTGATATATTTGGGCAGCGTGCCGAAACTTCCCGTCTCGTCCGTCCATCCCTGGCTCAGCAGGGGATCGGTATAGCCGGTCTGCTTGACGACATAGGTGTAGTCCGTCCCGCCGTAGGTGACCACCAGCGTCCCGTCGGCGAATTCGAGGTCGAACGTCTTGTTCTCGGGGGACTTCAGGGAAGCGCCCGGAACCAGCTCGATGTCGAAGACCATGGCATTGACATTCATGCCCGTCTTGTAAGCGATCGTGATGGTGTTGCCGGCGATGACCGCCTCTTCGTTGCCCACCTTCGCGGAGAGGATCGGGTTGGGAATATCCTTGGGCTTGGCCGACATCAGGTAGGTTTCTTCGTGGAGGTAGCCCACGTTCACAACAACGCTGTAAGGGGACGTGAGGTTAACCTCGGCGGTCGCCGTGCCGGGCGTTTTGAGGATAGCACCCCAGGTCATATCGAACGTAACCGTCACCTTGGATAGGTCGGTCATGTTCTGGAACTCCCCGAACGTGATGGTCTTGTCCGCATCCGAAATGACGGCGGTGATCGTCGCATCGCCGTCGGCAGCCGTCACGGAAACGAAAGGTTGGGAGACTTCCGAGGGCCATTTTTCATCGTCGTCCGAACACGAGGCAATAAGAAATGCACCCATGCAGCACAACAACGCGGTCAACAGGGGGGGGGTAAAAAGTTTTTTCATAATCAGGTATTTTAGATTGAATAATTATGGGTTAGTTCTCCTTCGGGTATTTTAAGAAATTTATTCGGGGATAATCTCGATACAAGTAATTAATTTTACAATAGGAATGTGATACCACAAGTATCACACTTATATAATATAACAATCCATTTTAAAAATATAAATACGGCATTATTTCCACACGAATGTAGTAATAATATTTATTATTACAATGTTTTTTGAGTAAAAAAAGTTAATAAAAGAACCACCCAAAGTAATATTTTTTGGGTAATAAAATATAACTAACTGATTTCATGCGAAATAAGAAATTAATAAAATGCTCCCTCCGGGACAAAGCAAGATGCCTTCCCGGATTCGCCGGCCGCGGCAAAATAAAACAGGGCGGACGGACACAGCCGAACGGGGCGGGACAAAGGGTTGTGCGAAGATCGGTAGACGAGGAGAGGCGGGGAACAAAAAAGGGACACCTGGCGTACAAGTGTCCCTTTGTATTTTGTAGCGGGTCCGAGACTTGAACTCGGGACCTCATGATTATGAATCATGCGCTCTAACCAGCTGAGCTAACCCGCCATTGCATCAAAGCGAGTGCAAAGGTAATAGAATTTTTTATTCATGCAAAATCTTTCGGCAAAAAATCACCGGAAAATTCAGACTCCGGGGCTTTGGCACCGATTTTGCCCGCCTGTGGGCAAACAGAATGACATGCCGCTGACAGACACATCACGCAACGAAATCGCCAATTCCCTGAGCATACTCAAAGTAATTGCCGGCGTAGTCCTGCTCGCCGCGGTCTCGTGGGAAATCATCGGCGGAGACCACACCCGTTTTTCGCAGAGCTACCTGACCGTGCAGCTGGTGGTCTGCATCCTTTTCCTGTGCGATTTTTTCGTACGCTGGGCGGCGGCCGAACGTAAAGGGCGCTTCTTCGGGCGGAACATTCTGTTCTTCCTGATCTCGATCCCCTACCTGAACATCCTGGCCTGGAGCGGTGCAGACCTCCCCCGCTACTGGGCCATGCTGATCGGGGTGATGCCGCTGATGCGGGCGTTCCTGGCACTCTACGTAGTCGTGCAATGGCTCGTGGACAACAAGATCCGCCGGCTATTCACGGCCTACATCTTCACGGTCGTGGTTTTCACCTATATCTCGGCACTGGTCTTCTACGACTACGAAATATTCGTCAATGACAAACTCCATGGTTTCGGAAACGCCCTGTGGTGGGCCTGGATGAACGTCACGACCGTCGGCGCCGAGATATTCGCCGTCACGGCCATCGGCAAGGTCATCACCATCCTGCTGCCTACGCTGGGAATGATGATGTTCCCGATCTTCACCACTTATATATTACAGGAGTATACGCACAAAAAGGAGTCCGACCAATGAGACCGCCGGGCTGGGCAGCGGGTTCCCCTCCCTTGCCGCAACCCATAGGCACGGCCGGCACGCGCAAATACAAGCGGGCTGGCTGCATTTGGCAGCCAGCCCGCTGCACGTATCGGGTAATTATTTCTTCTGCTCCCTGAGCAGGTCGCGGATTTCCGTCAGCAGCAACTCCTCCTTCGTGGGTGCGGGTTCGGGAGCAGGCGCCGGAGCGGCGGCCTCTTCCTTTTTCCGCATCAGCCGGTTCATCAGCTTGACCATCAGGAAGACGCAGAATGCCAGAATCGTGAAGTCGATGCACTGCTGGATGAAGGCGCCGTAATTCCAGTAAACGGGCTCGGCAGCCGCCTTTGCAGCGGCTTCGCCGCCGCCCGTCACGACGTCGCCGACGGCATGCACGGCACTCGAAGTCATGTCCCGGAACTTCGAAATATCGAGCCGCAGCTGCGAAAAATCGGTATTGCCGATCAGCGCCCCGATCGGCGGCATCAGGATGTCGTTCACCAACGACGAGACGATTTTGCCGAATGCACCGCCGATGATCACACCGACGGCCATGTCCATCACATTCCCCTTGAGGGCGAACTCCTTGAATTCTTTTAGAAATGCCATAAGTCTAAGGTTTAATTATTTGATGGTACAAATATACTGTTTTATAATAAAACCGCACGAAAAAGGGCAACCGACATACAGCCAGCTGCCCATTCTTCGGACGAATGTGCCGATGGGGATCATCCGATCTCGACCAGTACGGCGTCGGTCGCCACGTTCTCGCCGGGCTGCACCAGCACCTGCTTCACCGTGCCGGCATAATCGGTCGTCACGGCATTCTCCATCTTCATGGCCTCCAGGATTGCGATCTCGTCGCCGGCCTTGACCGTATCGCCCACCTTGACCTTCAGCTCGATGATACGCCCGGGCAGCGGCGCCGTCACGGCATTGCCCGTGATGACGACCTTCTTCACCTCTTCGGCCTTCTTCTCCTCGGCCTTGGGCTCGGCGGGTTTGGCCGCGGCGTAAGCCTTGACCTTCATGTCCGTGAGGAATGTCTTGGCGACCATCGGGAACAGCTCGAGCAGCAGCACTTCCTTCTCGTTGGCGGCGAGCTTCACGCCTCCGGCCTCGGGAAGTTCGGGGTTGGGCTGCATCTGGTATTTCGACGTATCGTAGGGCGTCTCCTCACGCACGCCGCAAATCTTGAAGCGGAATTCGGGGTCGATCTTCACGGGCGTGTGTCCGTACTCGCCCTTGACCAGGCCGACGAACTGCGAGCTCTTGTTGGTGTACATCGGACGCCCGGCCTTCTCGTCGAGGGCGCAGTTGACGGCCTGCGCACCGACGATCTGCGAGGTCGGGGTCACCAGCGGCGGCAGGCCTGCGGCCAGGCGCACCGAGGGGATCAGCTCCATGGCGCGCGGCAGGATGTCCTCGGCCTTGAGCTGCTTGAGCTGGGCGACCATGTTCGAGTACATGCCGCCGGGGATCTCGGCCTTTTGCACCAGTTCGTTGGGAGCCGGGAACCCGAAATAGGCCTCGATCTTGCGGCAGGCGTCGATCGTAGCGTCCTCATCGTCGGCTTTGGCGGCCGCAATAGCCTTGTCGAACAGGGCGTCGATCTCGGCGGGCAGCTTGTCGGTCAGCGGGTTGAACGCCTTGGGCTCGGATTTGTCCGCGCCGAATACCGACTGGTTGAGCTCCTTGCGGATCTCGCGCAGCTGGGTATTGATCTTGGCCACGGCCTCCATGTTCACACCGGTATCAACGCCGAGCTTCTTGCAGAAGACGTGTACCAGCTCGATGGCCGGGGCACCCGTGCCTTCGGCGAAATACCAGCAGTTGGTATCGACGATGTCGACGCCGGCCACGATGGCCGCGAGCATCGAAGCCAGGCCGTAGCCGGGGGTACAGTGGGTATGGAAATCGACCGGAATCGAGATGTTCTTCTTGAACAGCTTGACCAGCGTGGCGACACGGCGCGGCGGGATCAGGCCCGACATGTCCTTGATGGTGATCATGTCGGCGCCCAGTGCGGCCATCTGTTTGGCCTTGTCGAGGAAATAGGCATCCGTGAAGACGGGCTGCGGCCGCTTCTTGCCCATCAGGCGCTGCATGAAGGAGGGTTCGGGATATTTCGGGTCGACCGTATAACATACGGCGCAGTCGGCGATGCCGCCGTACTGCTTGACGTATTTGATCGTCGATTTCACGTTGTCCACGTCGTTCAGGGCATCGAAGATACGCATGATGCCCAGCCCGCTTTCGATCGCGTTGCGGCAGAAGCCGTCGATCACGTCGTCGGGGTAAGGCGCGTAGCCGAACAGGTTACGGCCGCGCGAAAGCGCCGTGAGCTTCGACACCTTGCCCACAGCCTTGTAGATCGTCTCCAGGCGCGTCCACGGGTTCTCGTTGAGATAACGCATCACCGAGTCGGGTACGGCACCGCCCCAGACCTCCATCGCATAGAAATTTGCATCCTTGTAGAAGGGCAGGCAACGGTCTACCTGTGCCTGCGACATGCGCGTCGCGAACGAGGACTGCTGTCCGTCGCGCAACGTAAGGTCTCTGATTTTGAGATTTCTCGCCATTGTGATATTTTTGATTAAGGGTTCTTGTTGCCGCTTTTACTGTTATTCCAATAACAAAGATAATAAACAATTTGAAATTCCAACCATTTTACAGGGATTTTTCACAAAAAACACCGGAAACGGTTACTTTTCGTAAAAGCGCCCCGCCCGGAAGCGCCCGGCGGGCTACGCCTGAATATCCTGCTCGGGGACGAACAACTGCTTGTACGACGTCCCGTCGAGGTACTTCTTCTTGAAGATATTGACGCAGAAGACGAACATCTCCAGCATCAGCGGCCCGAAAATCACCCCCATGAACCCGAAGAGCGACAGCCCGATGAAAACGCCGAAGATCGTCACCAGCGGATGCGTATCGGCCATCTTCTTCTGCATGATGAACCGCACGACGTTGTCCACGTGCGTCACGACCAGCCCGCCGTAGAGGAGCAGCCCGATGGCCGGCCCCCAGTCGCCCGTCAGCGCCATGTAACCCGCAAGCGGCAGCCATATGAGCGCCGTCCCGAAGATGGGGATGATCGTTGCGAAACAGGTCAGCACGCCCCAGAACAGCGGGCTCGGGGCGTTGAAGACCAGGTAGCCCACGAACGCCACGACGCCCTGCACGACGGCCAGCAGGGGGATGCCGATGGCATTCGAACGGACGATCATGTGCACCTCGCGCATGACGCTGCTGCCCACGTCCCGGTTGAAAGGCAGTATCTCGCGGCAGTAGCCTTCCATGCGCAGGCCGCCGATGAGCATGAAATAGAGCACGAACAGCAGCACGATGATGTTGATGCCGAAATCCATGATGCTGCCCAGCACCCACTGCCCCAGCCGGGGGATCACGCCCACGAGCGACGTGATGTTCTTCTCCTGCCAGAGGTTGTATCCCGTCTTGTCGTGGATCAGCGCAGCGATGTGCTTGAGCGGCTCGACGACCGACTCGGGCGCGAGGGCGATGTCCTGCACCTGGTTGACGACCATCCAGACGATCAGGCTGATTGGCACCAGGAAACACAGCACCGCCTCGCCCAGCAGCAGCGACGCGGCCAGGCTGCGCCGCCATTTGCGGCAGGCCGTGAGGTAATGCATCTGCCGCCGGAGCAGCACGTAGATCGTCATGGCACCCAGCACCCCGCCCAAAAACGGGGTCAGCTCGATGAAGATCGTGACCCCCAGTCCGAGGATCAACACGAAAAGCGAATAACGCCAGTATAGTTCCTTGAAAGACTGCATACGCGTCCGCTGAGCAAGGAACGTGCCGCAACGTGCAAGACCGTGCCCGTCAACAGGTTGAAAAATATTTGAACAAAATTTACGGTGTTCTGTTGCGGCTGTGAAATATTTGGTTTAAATTTGTATAAGCAAATTATGGACGGCTTTATGGAAATAACGGTTTCCACCGGCACCCTGCATCACCGATACGGTGCGGGAGAAGGTATGCAAACCGGATATCGGCTATCGCCGGGCACGGCCGGCGATACGCAACGACGAGGGGTATCTCACACGCGGAGTATCCCTCGCAACTTTATACAAACCCCAGTATTTTATGTATCACAAAGCCTTCCCGAAAGGTTGCCGGGGGTTAAAATCCTGTGAAATTCCAACCATCCCGCCGGCGGAAGCGGAGAAATCCCCGATCTTAGTGCCGCGGATCGCGACACCCAGAAATGAAGAAACCGAAATATCCATTACACTCTTTTATTTACTAATCCATTAAAAAGTATGAGAAAACATTTACAACATTTCCTCATGACGGCCGCCCTGATTCTGTTCGGAGTGTCCGCCGCTGTCGCGCAATCGGCAGTTACGGGTAAAATCGTAGATGAGACCGGCGCACCGCTGATCGGCGCCTCTGTGACCGTACCCGGCACATCGCAGGGTGTCAGCACCGACGTCGACGGCAACTTCACGCTGAAGACCGATGCCAAGGAGATCGAGATCAGCTACGTGGGCTACGTCCCGACCAAAAAACCCGTCACGGGCCCGAACGCACGCCTGGGCATCATCCAGATGGAGCCCGACGCCGTGGCATTGCAGGATGTCATCGTCATGCAGTCGGTGGCCGTGCAGCGCAAGACCCCGGTTGCCGTATCGACGGTCAACGCCGAGGAAATCAGCTACAAACTCGGCGGACAGGAGTTCCCCGAAATCCTGAAATCGACGCCGGGCGTCTACGTGACCAAGGACGGCGGCGGCTTCGGCGACTCGAAGATCAACATGCGCGGTTTCCAGGCGGCCAACGTGGCCGTGATGGTCAACGGCGTCCCCGTGAACGACATGGAGTGGGGCGGCGTATACTGGTCGAACTGGGCCGGACTCTCGGACGTGACGCGCAGCATGCAGACCCAGCGCGGCCTGGGCGCCTCGAAAATCTCGTCGCCCTCGGTCGGCGGTTCGGTCAACATCGTGACCAACGGCATCGAGGCCAAGCAGGGCGGCACGTTCTCGTTCGGCGTAGGTAACGATGGCCTTTACAGCCTTTCGTTCAGCCTCTCGACGGGCCTCACGAAGAGCGGCTGGGCACTGTCGGTACTCGGCGCGAAGCGCTGGGGCGACGGTTACATCCAGGGAACCAACTTCGAAGGCTACAACTGGTTCGTCAACATCTCGAAGCGCATCAATGACCGCCACCAGTTGTCGCTGACCGCCTTCGGCGCCCCGCAGAAGCACGCGCAGCGCCATGCCCTCGACGACGGACTGAAGATCGAGGAGTGGCAGAAGGCCAAGAACTTCATGGGCGAAAAGGATATGTACCGCTACAACGCCGAGTACGGTTTCGACAAGAACGGCAGGCAGCGCTACTCGCACTTCAACGAATACCACAAGCCCCAGATCTCGCTGAACCACCAGTGGCAGATCGACTACAAGTCGTCGCTCTCGACGGCGCTCTACATGTCGATCGGACGCGGCAGCGGCTACTCGGGCCAGGGCCGCACCTCGGCCGACCGCAACATGTGGAAGGGTACCAACTACGGCGTACTGAACACCACCTTCCGCAACCCCGACGGCACGTTCGCCTACGACAAGATCCAGGAGATGAACGCCGCCAGCCCCGACGGTTCGCGCATGATCATGTCGAAGAGCAACAACAACCACATGTGGTACGGACTGCTCTCGACCTACACCAACCAGATCTCCAAGTCGCTCGAACTGTCGGCCGGTATCGACGTGCGCTACTACATCGGCGAGCACAACAACGAGATCATCGACCTCTACGACGGTAAGTACTACATCGACGACGACAGCCGCAAGAACGTCAAGCCCGAGCAGAACGCCGCCGCAGCCGATCCCAACTGGAAATACCAGAAATTACAGGTCGGCGACAAGGTTTACCGCGACTACGACGGCCACGTACACCAGGAAGGCGTATTCGCCCAGCTGGAGTGGACGAAGAAAAACCTCAACGCCTTCGTATCGGGTTCGGTTTCCAACACCGGCTACTGGCGCTACGACCGCTTCTACTACGACGCCGCACACGCCGAGTCCGAGCACGTGAACTTCATCGGTTACACGGTCAAGGGAGGCGCCAACTACAACATCAACGAGAAACACAACGTATTCGCCAACCTGGGCTACATCAGCCGCGCCCCGTTCTTCTCGGGCGGCGCATTCCTGCAGAGCACCACGAGCAACGTCAAGAACCCCGACCCGCTGAACGAAAAGGTATTCTCTGCCGAGATCGGCTACGGATTCCGCTCGGGCATCCTTTCGGTCAACCTGAACGGTTACTACACGCTCTGGATGGACAAGTCGGTCGTACGTTCCAGCTCGATGGCCAACGGCGACTACGCCCGCGTGAACCTCTCGGGTGTCGACGCACGCCACATGGGCCTCGAACTGGACTTCGTCCTGCGCCCCAACCGCTGGCTGGACGTGACCGGTATGCTTTCGCTGGGCGACTGGCAGTGGGACAGCGACTCGAAGGGCTACATCTACGACACGCAGGGGCAGCCCCTGACCAAGGCTTTGGACGGCACGGTCGCCTCGGGCATCATGGCTGAAGACCACGCATGGCTGAACCTGAAGCAGAAAGGCATCAAGGTCGGCGGTTCGGCACAGACCACCGGAGCCCTCGGCGTCACGGTACGCCCGATGAAGGGCCTGCGCGTCAGCGCCGACTGGAACGCCTACGGCAACAACTACGCCGACTTCTACATCGGTTCGAACACCAGCCTTAACGGTAACTCGACCGTCGACGTGAAAGACCCGTGGAAAATTCCGTGGGGACACCAGCTCGACCTCTCGGCCAGCTACGCCTTCAAGATCGGCAACGTACGCGCCACGATCTACGGCAACGTGAACAACGTCTACGACTACAACTACATCATGGACGCGCAGTGCGCCGCAGCCGACGAAGGTATCTGGCAGAACGTATATGCCGTCATGTACTCGTTCGGTCGCACCTATACAGTAAGACTGAAAATTAACTTCTAATTACAGCGAACCATATGAACAAGCATATTGTAAAATACCTTCTGGCCCTTGCGACGATAGCATTCGTGGGGGGGGGTTGTAATGTCGACGATTACAACGAGGAGTATCTGGACGGGTTCAACCCCGACAAGGAGATCACCGACGTCCAGGTGCTGAAATACACGATGACCGACGCCGACTACGCCAGCGTCGCGTCGAATGCCACCAACAAGGCGATCGCCGAAGCCGCAGGGCCCGATGCAGTGGCAGCCCTGGCCGCCGTAGGCACTGCAAAATGTTTCTCCGAAGCCGCTTCCGCCACGACGTACCTGCCCGCCTTCCTGGCTGCAGGTTACGACAGCTACCTCTCGAACGGCTCGACTGTCACCGTTACCTATAAGAATGCGACCGACCTCGCCGAAGAGGTTGTCAAACTCGCTGCGGCAGAGACCTACACCGTCTCGGGTGCCGATTACCAGTCGGTCTGGGGCGAGACTCCGGCTAACTATTTCACCCCCGAGAAACCGCTGGCCGGCTATGCCAACAAGATCCTGACGGGTGCTTATCCCGATGCGGAAGCAGGTGCGATCAAGGTCGTAGCCTATAACTACTCCGCTTCCGAACCCAATACGGGCGGCGGTGAAACTCCCGCGGCAACGAGTATCGACGAAACATTCGACGGAGGGCTCAATGCATGGCAGATCGTCAAAGGATCGAGCACCTCGACCTGGACGCTGGACGACTACAACGGTGTAAAATCGGCAAAATGCTCTGCATTCAACACCACAGGCCCGCAGGATCTCTGGCTTATTTCCGAGAAAGTGAACCTTACGCTCGCCGACAATCCGCAACTTGCATTCGATGTAAAAATCTCCTACTGGACGCATGACGGTCTGAGCGTACTCGTATCCACCGATTACAATGGCGTCACCCCCGAGGAGGCGACATGGATCGACCTGACGAACAATTTCACGTTCGACGGCTCGACCTCCGGCAAATGGTATACGGCAGGCATATGCGACATGAGCGCATATAAGGCCGAATCGGTCTACGTGGCATTCCGCTACCAGGGCAATGCGGCCGACAACAAGACCACGACCTATTATATCGACAATATTCAGTTGGGACAGGATGTGGTCACTGTCACGGACAACGACCTGTTCGAAGAGACGTTCGATGCCGACAACTTCGACAAATGGCAACTGGTAAAAGCTGCAGGCGAGGATAACAAACAGTGGGCAATAAAGAAATACTCTGAGAACCTCTATGCCCAGGTTTCGGCGAACGGGGCCGCCGGCGCTGTCGAATCATGGCTTGTAAGCAAAGATCCGATCACCGTTCCGGCGTTCGATGACGGCATGACGACATTCGGTTTCGACATCAAGATCGGATACTGGAACGCCAACTGTCTCTCGATACTTATCTCGGAAGACTATACGGATGACGTGACCACAGCCACCTGGACCGACATCACCGGGAATTTCACGATCCCCGAAGAGCCGGCAAGCGGCTATGGCAACGACTTCGAACCGGCCGGTCGCTTCTCGCTGTATAAATATGCGGGCAAAACGCTCCATTTTGCGTTCAAATATGTGGGTGACGGTGCCAACCGGAAAACAACCACCTACCAGCTCGACAACATCAAGGTTTCGAGCATGAAGCGCGGTGTGGCGGTTTCAGCTGCCGCAGCCCTCGGCCAGACCCGGGCGGTAACACAGGAACAGTATGCAGTCTACACCTTCAACGGCACGTCGTGGGCGACAGCCGAGGCTACGACGATCGTCAATCCCGAGGACTACGCACAGATGGGCGCCACAAACCCCAACTTCAGCTCGTCGTTCTCGCAGGACACTTACCTGCCCCTCTACCTGAAATACAAATTCCCGTATGCAATGCCCGAGGATGTCATGGATGTGGCTTACCATTTCTATGCTTCGGGATCGACCGTGCTCCAGGCCGACCGCTACACGTTCGACGGCTCGAACTGGAGCAAGAACCTCACCTACGAGACGCTCGACGGCCCGTTCAAGAAGGTCAGCGGCAAATGGAACTTCGACCCCAGCATGACGCTCGTCGTGGCCCCCGACCGCAGCGCTTACAGCAAGAGCTTCTACCAGGCTTGCGTGGACTGGGTACTCCAGAACAAGGACGCCGCCTATACGACGGATAACCGCAGCGGGAGCCGCCTCACGGATTCGGAATATTACAGCGGTTGCGCGGCAAGCTACACCAACCTGAACTGGCGTATCAACACGCTTCCGAAATACTACTGGAGCGAAGCCGGTGAAGACATATCGGCCTACGACAACTGGGGGTCGGACGACAAGGAAGCAGCACGCGCTTCGTACCAGGCGTTCTACGACGAAGTCGAAAAGCGTTTCGGCGAGGTAATGTCGGCCGCCCTGGGTACGCTCTACCCCGATGTCAAGATGATCTCCGGCATCGACGTGATCTACACCGTACAGATGATGCTCTACACGCAGCACATCGGCTCGGGCACGGGCAAGGTGACGCACGCATTCGAATTCAAACTCGTCGACACCGGCAAGTTCGAATACGTACGCATGTACGCACTCTCGCCGGAGTATGAACTGATGAAGGACGCCAACTTCGAATAACGGAATCCGATCCAAAGCAAAGGGCCGCTCTGACGAGCGGCCCTTTTTATTTTTCAATCATCGGACGGATCGGATCAAGGGACAGGGAAAACCGCTGCAAAAGGGGAAGCCGGCGATTCGTGCCGGCGGAGCGAACGGCCTCGGATACGGCCATACGGACGGAGTACCCGGATATGGTCTTGACGCGCTTCCCTACTTTCGGGGCAGCAGCCGACGGCGCAGCAGGTCGCAGGTTGCGGCCGGCGCCGAATGGTCGAACAGCTGCCCGCGGATACCCAGCGCCGCTGCGGCGGCGATATTGGCCGGGCGGTCGTCGATAAAGAGCGTCTGCGCAGGATCGAGTCCGTAGCGGCCGAGCAGTCGCCGGTAGATTTCCGGCTCGGGTTTCACCACGCCCTCCTCGCAGGAGACCACCTCGCCGTCGAAAAGCCCGTAGACGGGGAAACGGCGCAGGAAGTCGATGAACTCGCGCGACATGTTCGAAAGCACGAACAACTTGTAGCCGGCGGCCTTCAGGTCGCGGACAAGCTGCTCGGTGGGCTTCACGGGTTCCTGCATGTCGATCGACAGGCGCAGGTACTCCTCGCATTTCGCGCGCGGGCAGGCATTGATCCCGGAAAGGATGCCGGTCACCTCGTCGAGCGTCGACACCCCGCGGTCGTAGTCCTCCCAGAAAGCCGGCATGGGCTCCGAACGGATGAAACTGAAAAAGTCGTGGAATTCTTGCGTACACTTGCTTCTGTCGCGGGCAAAAAGCACTCCGCCCAGGTCGAAAACGATATTTTTCATGGGGCAAAGATAGCCATTTTTTCGTTTGGTTCATGATTTGCAGGCTGGCGCATAACAAAAACTCCGATTATGAACTATGGCATAAGCATCCTCTTCCGCGCCATTCCCCTTGCGATGGCAGCCTTCTGTTTCGCTTACGGCGCCTACGTTTTCGCCGCCGGCGACGACCCCTCGCGGCTCACGGCAGGCCCCGTGCTCTTTTTCCTGGGCTCGATCTGCGTCGCGCTTTACTGTACCGCCGCCACCATCATCCGCCAGATCATCGGCACCTATACCGCCGCCGCGAAATACCTTTTCCCGGCCATCGGCTATGCGGTCGCCGCCATGACGGTCATCTGCGGGCTTTTCATCATCCAGTCGCACATGACCGGGGCGTTCGTCACGGGGCATGTCGTCTGCGGGCTGGGGCTCATCACGGCGTGCGTCTCGACGGCGGCCACCTCCTCGACGCGTTTCAGCCTGATCCCCAAGAACTCGGGCGACAGCACCTTCTCGGTCAACCCCGCAGGCTTCACCCGCAGGCAAAGTTCGCTGCTGATCTTCATCGTGTCGGCCATAGCCGCCGGGGCATGGGTGTGGTGCATCCTGCTCTTCGCGCTGGGAAGGCTTCCGGTGCACATCGTGGCGGGAAGCGTCATGTTCGGCATCGCCTGCGTCTGTACGTCGCTCATCGCGCTGGTGGCCAGCATCGCACGCCAGGCACGGGGCAGCTATACGATGGAAGAACGTCGCCGGTGGATGGGGCTGGTGCTCGCGATGGGCGGCCTGGCCTTCGTGCTGGGGCTGATCCTCCTCTTCATGCTCCGGGGCGAGACGATCAGCTTCGTGGGCTTCGTGCTCATAGGGCTGGCACTGATCTGCTGGAGCATATCGAGCAAGGTCATCCTGCTGGCAAAGATCTGGCACGCCGATTTCCCGCTGGCCAACCGCATCCCGATCATCCCGGTGCTTACGGCCCTGGCCAGCCTGTTCCTCGCGGCATTCCTCTACGAGGCGGCGCTCTCCGAAGGCAAGTATTTCGTCCCCGCACGCGTCCTGACGGGCTTCGGCGCCATCTGTTTCACGCTCTACTCCATCGTCTCGATCCTCGAAAGCGGCGCGAGCAAGAAATAGCCCCGCTGCAAGGCAATAAAAAAAGCCACCTTCCCCGGGTGGCTTTTCTTATTGCCTTTATCGTCACATGGGTCAGAACAGGTGGCAGGCCACCGTGAGCCCGGCCATGACGATGGAAACCATAGACATCAGCTTGATAAGGATATTGAGCGACGGGCCCGAAGTGTCCTTGAACGGGTCGCCGACGGTATCGCCCACCACGGTGGCCTTGTGGCATTCGGAGCCTTTGCCGCCGAAATGCCCCTCCTCGACCATCTTCTTGGCATTGTCCCACGCGCCGCCCGCATTGGCCATGAACACGGCCAGCACGAAACCCGAGCTGAGGCCGCCGACCAGCAGGCCCATCACGCCGGCCACGCCGAACACGAGACCGACGGCTACCGGCACGACGATGGCCAGCAGGCTGGGGAACATCATCTCGCGCTGTGCACCGCGGGTCGAAATCTCCACGCAGCGGGCATAGTCCGGCGTGCCTTCGCCCGTGAGGATGCCCTTGATCTCGCGGAACTGGCGGCGCACCTCGTTCACCATGCTCTCGGCGGCACGTCCCACGGCGTTCATCGTCAGGCCGCAGAACAGGAACGACATCATGGCGCCGATGAAGATGCCGATCAGCACCGTCGGGTTCATCAGCGTGACCTGGTAATACTCCATGAAATCGAGGATCGAAGCCTTCTCGACCAGCTGCGAGGTGCCGTTGGGCAGGTCGAGCATCGTGATGCCGTTGTGCAGCAACCCGATACGGATCTCCTCGATGTAGGATGCCAGCAGTGCCAGTGCGGTCAGCGCCGCGGATCCGATGGCGAAGCCCTTGCCCGTGGCAGCGGTCGTATTGCCCAGCGCGTCCAGCGCATCGGTGCGCTTGCGCACCTCGGGGCCGAGGCCGCTCATTTCGGCATTGCCGCCCGCATTGTCAGCGATCGGGCCGTAGGCATCCGTGGCGAGCGTGATGCCCAGCGTCGAGAGCATACCGACGGCGGCGATGCCGATGCCGTAGAGCCCCAGCGACATGTTCATCGGAGCCATTATATGCTCCATGTCGAAGCCGATGGCGCAGAGGTACGCAAGGATGATCGCGGCACCGATCGTCAGGACGGGGATGGCCGTCGAGATCATGCCCGACCCGACCCCGGCGATGATGACCGTGGCCGGCCCGGTCTGGGCGCTTCCGGCGATCTTCTGCGTCGGTTTATAGGAGTGCGAAGTGTAATATTCGGTAGCCTGCCCGATGATGATACCGGCGACGAGCCCCGTGATGACCGAGCACGACAGCCCGAGCCAGTTCTGGATTCCCAGCAGGTAGAGGATACCGAACGTCGCGCCGGCAATCAGCAGCGAACTGAAATTGACACCCACGCCCAGCGAGCGGAGCAGCTCGCGCATCGAGGCGCCCTCACGGGTTCGCACGAGGAAGATGCCGATGATCGAGAGCACGATCCCCACGGCCGCGATCAGCATCGGCGCCAGCACGGCCTTGAGCTGCATCGCCATGCCGTCGGCCGTGGCGAACGCCGCCGCGCCCAGCGCCGCCGTGGCGAGCACCGAACCGCAATAGCTCTCATAGAGGTCGGCGCCCATGCCGGCCACGTCGCCCACGTTGTCGCCCACGTTGTCGGCGATGGTCGCGGGGTTGCGCGGGTCGTCCTCCGGAATCCCCGCCTCGACCTTACCCACCAGGTCGGCACCCACGTCGGCCGCCTTGGTATAGATACCGCCGCCGACGCGTGCGAAGAGCGCCTGCGTCGAGGCGCCCATGCCGAAGGTCAGCATCGTCGTGGTGATGACCACGAGTTTCTGCGGCCCCGACACCTCCACGAAGCGTTCGAGGATAACATACCAGAACGAGATGTCCAGCAGCCCGAGCCCCACGACCACGAGCCCCATCACGGCGCCGCTGCGGAAGGCGACTTTCAGGCCGCGGTCGAGCGACTGGCGTGCGGCGTTGGCCGTGCGTGCCGAAGCATAGGTCGCGGTCTTCATGCCGAAATAGCCGGCAAGCCCCGAGAAGAAACCGCCCGTCAGGAAGGCGAAGGGCACCCAGGGGTTCTGCACCCCGGCGCCGTAGGCCAGGTAGGCGAAGAACAGCGCCAGGATGATGAATACGATCAACACGACCTTGTACTGCTGGCGCAGGTAGGCCATGGCGCCCTTGCGCACGTGCTCGGCGATCTCGCGCATGCGCGGGGTACCTTCGTCCTCGCGCTTCATGCTGCGGTAAAATGCCCAGGCTACGGCCAGGGCAATGACAGCAGCGGCAGGGACGATCCAGAAAATCAAAGGAATGTTCATTTCGATAGAATTAAGGTTTTTAGAGTTTGTCGAATCGGTTATTAATACAAATATAATAATTTATCCCGATACTGTACTTTCCCGGACGGGCCGATATACAGCACAAAAAATCCCGGCACGGGCACTCCCCCCCCGGACTGCGCGAGGCCGGCGGGCAGGGGCCCGCAGCGTCGGGCTTCCGTGTCATTCCCGAAGGAAATCCGTATCGTCCGCAAACGGGTGGCGCTCCCGCGCCATGCGTGCAACGGCACCCCGCAGCTTCGCCCCGCCCTGCGGCAACGAAAAACGGAAAGGAGCGAAGCCTTCGAAACGATTCGAATCTTCGCCCCTTCCCGTTTATGCGCCTGCGGCGTTCAGCGGATCACCGCACCGCTACGAGCCGAAGTTGTCGTAGATAATATATTATATACAATGGAAATCAAACACTTAGGTTACATCTTGGGAAATCAGGTAACAAACGAGTAACAAAAAGCATAAAACAGCCCCTTTGCTACACAAATCTCGCACAACAAATATACTCAATTTTTATTATATACATATTGTGCAGCTTGTTGCTCTACCTCCTCATCCGTAGACACTCTAATTTGAAGCATCCAGTTTTCTAATTCTTTTTTGTTAAAGTAGGTTGATTTGCCTTTTTTATAATGAGGAACTTGTTTTTTACTGACGAGACAATATAAGCGAGATTTTGACAACCCGGTAAGTAAAGCTGCATCATCCATATTTAAGGCGCTTTTAGCTCCCAACAATAGATACTGCTTTATACTCTTTAATTCTTCATAAATATCTTGTTCCATATCCACCTAATTATTTAAAATGGCAACTCCTGTTGCCGTCCGTCAATATGATCTCTTTCCTTTGTTTTAAACCTCCGCCACGAAATAGGCGGATTCGGTTCCCTATATTTACCCCGCGTGGCTCGGCGCCTGTCACGCTGCGCCCGCAAAAACTGGAGCTTTCTCTTCGCTTGGTTGATCCGATGATTACATATGCCATGTATAATTATCATCAGTTCTTCCCGGCTCAGTTCATTTGTCCATACCGTATAGTCGGCGATAGTTGGCCGCCCTTCCGCCCTTCTCCCCATTTGCTTTTATCGAAATAAGTTGCTACCTTTGGAGTGACGTGTCAAAGGTGGGGCTTGAGAGCGCCACAAACGCAAAGGGCTCCGGATCAGGGAGCCCTTTACATTGCCGGCTTGATTCCGGTAAAGGCGATCATAACTATTATTGCCAGTATTACGACCAGCCAAACTATTATGGTTGTTGGCCTTTCATTATATTGCTTTTTCATAATTTCTTCTCCGTTTTCTCCAGCTCTTCAAGGAGGGCATCGGCGTATAATACGGCATCGGCTGCTGCGGCTTCGAATACTGTAAGGTTCTCATTTTTCTGCATTTTATCTTGATTTTGCGAGAATCTCGCTATTTTTTCAAAACGGAGCGTCGCAATCTTTGCACGCCCCTCTGTATCTGAATAATTCATAGAGGCGTCCAAATAGCCATACCTCCAAATATCTATGGCCTGCGGTGTGCTCGTGACACCAGCATTTCCCCATGCGTATCTTAAATATATTCATACTCATTGCTATTTTACTAATTCAAAAAGTGTTTTATCCTTCGCTATCGTCCCGATTTTCACCCGTTCCGCCTCTTCTTTAGTGTTGAACTTTAATACCATTCCTTCGCGTATTGGGCATCCATTATCCCACCAAAGTACATAAACCATAAGACACCACTTGTCGTCCCAAAACGTGGGCGTCCCGTATATCTCAGCCACGTAAGCATATATTTTACGGGTGACTATTTGACAGATCAAATCGCTCATTTCACCAATTCAAATTCGTAAGCCACCACCCACGGGTTTAGATCCCATGTTCCTCGGCCGCAAACCTTGTCGATCAGCGCGGCGAAGGCTTGCCTGGGTGTATTGAAGGTTTCCTCGTACTCATGCCCCGGCAAAGCAAATAATTCGTATGGACGTCCCCCGCTCTTAAAGTAGGTCACATCCACCACCCCTTCTTTCATACAGTCCTCGTCCGAAATATCCTGCAAGCGCTCGCAACGCACTCCCTTGATGCGGATTTGGTGGGGCATCATCTCTGCTCGGGCGAATAATTTATTATTATACCCCGGATCGAACATCATGCCCGCATACTCAGCACGCAGCCCGTTGTCTTGCTCCCAATGCTCCATGCAATAGTAATTGGCGGGGTTCTCCAACTCGTTCAGTATAGTGCAATATCTCTGCGCCACGGCCACGACCTCGCCGACCTTGTAGCGGCATTTATGGCGAAAAATTTCAATTCCTTGACAGCACATTACGATACAGCCAGTGGCTTCCTCATAGGTGAAGTCTTCGGCCGAGGTCGCAGCCCGTTGAAATTGTTCACCTCCCTCGATGCGGCGCGTATTGTTTTTTATATAGTCAATGACCGCATCCGTCAGTCCATAGCGGTCGTTAAACATTATCTTCTGCATGGTTATTCAGTTTTAAGTAATTCCGGGGTGTCGTGTATGTTTCCGATTACTTCGCAACATTGAGCCAGCCATGATGCATTTTGTGAATCAGCAATAGGCGAATACGGATACATCGGTGCTCTATGGTCATAGCCGAACGACACAGGATTATCCTCTAAAGCAAGGCCGCCGGGAACTCGGAAGACGGATCGCACAATTCCGCTACCGTCTTCTTTGAATATATCTCCCTCCCAAATATCATTTCCGTTCTTGTCTTTCAGCCCTGTGTACTGGCCGACGGTGGCGGGATCAACTTCATAATCTAATAAAACCTTACAAAGTGGATCGCTCCCCGATGCTGCACCCGGTATAATTGCGCATTTGCAAGGGGTATAACATTTCTGTCCAAATTGGACTAAATCTCCATACTCCCACGCCCCATTGTCGAGGCGTCTGCCCCTGTATTTACTCTCTCGCATAACTATTCTTGTTTGAGGTTGTTAATTCTGTCGATCTCGGCGGCGATAAGGGCGCCAGCCTCGATCAGCAATTCTATTGCTTCGTCGGTTTTGGACGTGATGCTTGAAAATTCAACCAGCATTTCTGCGCGCGCAACCATGTTGCATGCCCCCTCCAACTTGCCGCGTGAAGCAAATATTTTAGCGCGCTCCTCCGCAATCAGTTCGATTCCTGTTTTCATGGGATTCTATTTCTTTTTTGAGTTCTTCGATTGATTTTCTGAGCCGTTCGTGTATTTCCACGGCGCGATACATAAGCCAAACAGTGACGATTCCGAGGATTAAAAGCAACGCCCACACTATAATTTCATTCTTCATTTTTCTTACTTTCTTTAAGTTTCACGGCGAGCCGGGTGCATTCTTGGATGAATTCCTCAAAATCGTCAAGTGATAGCCATACATCAGAATCGCCCATCTCCAGCCTAATATTCTTTTTATGGATAATTTCTACTGATATTTTGTTATCATCAAAACTATCTTTGAATGTTACTTTTGTTTTCATTTTCTCTTCTGTTTTAGCCCCGCAACACGGCGGAGGATGTAGATTCTGCGTATCGCGTGGACATATTTGTTGGCCCATATATAGTTCCACCCAAGCGACAATGCAAACTCGCGCATCCGTGTAGATGGATAGATCATACGTGCCTCCTTCCTCAGTCGGCGCAGTAGTTTGGTTTTCATACCTCATAGGGATTTGTGGGTAAATCGTGAACGCTTACGGCCAGCCCGGCGTCCGCCGCCGTTGATCCACATGTCATCAAATGCCTCCACTGCTTTCCGTCGCATCCGCTCCTCGGCTTCCTGCTCGGCAAGCTCGGCTGTGTGGGTCATTGCCAATCTCAACCGCCTTTCAACGTGGTCAGGCATATCAACTGTAAGGTTGTTTATGCACCCGTCGATAAATTCCCTTGCTTTTTCGCTTTTCATGGTTAGGATGTTTTAGTGTAACGCCCACGTCTTGTGCATTGCAGCGATCAGGTCTATATACCCTTTGTATTCCTCCATCTGCTCGGGACTATAGCCTTCGGCCTCGCCAATTTTTCGGAAATGCTTCTGCCACTCGGAAATGGTGTAGCGTTTGCATCCTATTTGAATAACATCCTCACCCCAATAGGATACTGTATGACGAGATGCGCTGATAAATAGCGATTTAGGAACATCGCACCCGTCGCCCAGTTCGCACCCGTCGCCCAGTTTGCACCCGTAGCCCAGTTTGCACCCGTAGCCCAGTTTGCACCTGTCGCCCAGTTTGCACCCGTAGCCCAGTTCGCACCTGTAGCCCAGTTCGCACCCGTAGCCCAGTTTGCACCCGTAGCCCAGTTTGCACCCGTAGCCCAGTTTGCACCTGTCGCCCAGTTTGCACCCGTAGCCCAGTTCGCACCTGTAGCCCAGTTCGCACCCGTAGCCCAGTTTGCACCCGTAGCCCAGTTTGCACCCGTAGCCCAGTTTGCACCTGTCG
>OHHI01000158.1_pt1 | contig 54678 bp, 47 predicted proteins | sample 1568001 | NCBI WGS metagenome assembly OHHI01 (sample SAMEA3879506, study PRJEB24766) | human gut metagenome | biome: human-associated habitat; feature: feces | place: USA | collected 1985/1987
CTGGGCTTCGCCCAGCGCTCCGCTCCCCGGTGGGAGAGGAGGTTGCACGCCCACTGGTCGGACTTTTTGCGCGTCGGCTATTCACACTATCCAAACTATTAATTACTATATTTCGTACATTACTAAGTAAACTATTATCAGTAACTGTATCTATACCAATAACAGAAAGAATTGCATCAATAATTTTATCCCAAAGACTTTTACGTTTCTTAATCTTCGGAGCTTCTTCTACAATAATCCTATTTGCCAAATTAGCAAACTGTTTATTTGTAAAAGCATAAGTAACTATTTCAGCTGGAGTTTCACTTAATATTTTAAGATATGTACGAAGATAACCAAGTTCAAGTTCGGTTAAATCGCTCTTATATTTAGCATTAAATTCTTTAGAATCAACTTTAAATGCAGTGTCATTAATATCGCTAATTAATGTAGCAAGTTTATCGTATAATTCTTTAGAATTAGCTTGTTGTTCAAAATACTTATGAAGAGATTCATGAGTAATATTAACACCTAAATCAGTAGCAGTAAAATCACGTTTAGTAAGTTTATTACTATTGATAACGATAGTTTCAGTACCTTTATCATATTGAGCAATTATGAAATCTTGTTTACTTGATAGTTTCTTAATACTGAAATTAGTTTTACCATCAGCATAAATTCTATCATATAATTCAGCGATTCTGTTAGCAACATCTTCAGATACAAAATCAGGTATAACACCTAATACTCTAAGACCTGCTACTTTATCATCTGTAATATTAACAAGTTTTTGATACCAGTTTGTTTCAGTATCATTTGTCATTGAACTTAATGTTGTAATTGCTTTAACAGCAAATTCTTTCGTCATATCTTCTGATTCTCGAATAGGATTATCAGAACTTTCAGATTTAAGTTCAAAGAACATTGCAGGTTGAATAGAATCAATAGTATAATTGGTAACAACATTACCATTGGTATCTCTAATTCCAATAACACTTGTTGTTAAAGCGCCGGTGTCAAGAATAAAATCTTGCATCGAATCAAATGTTGAAGAAACAGATTTATCAACGATACCTTGTTGTTTAGCCCAATCAAGTATTTTAGATTTATATTGACCTTTAACTGCTGCATAACCATCATCTGTTTTAACACCGTAAGTATAATGGTCGCCTTGCAATGCAGTAGTAACACTACGTTGCATATTACCATACAGTTTACGGAATAGATTATGATTAAGTAAATCAGTTAAATCTTTACCAGTAATACCTCTTGCTTGCAAATCAATTACAGCGTAAGTTCCTTTGTTAGATTTACTCTTTTCAATAATACCATTTAATTGAGCAAGTTCTCGTGCTGTAAAAGGACTCTTAGCAATACGAACTTTTGAAGTAGTTCTATTAACTGGAATTACTCTACGACTTAATCGAAGTTTAACAGGAGTAAATTTATCACCAGATTTAGTATATTCAATACTAATTCTATTGATATAACTTATTCCATTCCCAAGTATATTCTTTTTACGAACAACTGTTTGGAAATCTAAATGTTTAATATAACGAGTTTTTCCAGTAGCAGGGTCTGTATTTTCGTAAAGAGAACTAATGTTAAACCATTCAGCTCCCGGAACTCCACGATTATAACTTGTAATGATAGCTTCTGACAAAGGAGCTAATCGACTACGAATATTAGCATTGTGAGCTTTAGTTCGAGTCTTATTAGTATCATCTACAAGAGTATACAGACCAGATTTAGCATCAGTCGGAAGAGATGTAAACGTAGCATCTGAAATAATATCACTCATAGTTTGAGTAACAAATTCCATAGCAGCTACATTAAACGGTGTATCTGCAACATCACTTGCTAAATTACCACGATGTAACGGAACATAACTTTTTCCATTTTCACCAGCATTAGCTTGAATTTCAGCATACATTTGGAAATGCCTATCAGATGAAGTAATTTTATCTTCAACAATAGGATTATTAAATGCAGTGTCAGTAGTAAGTGATGAAACTAACATTAAACCATCAGCATCAGGCTGACGTTGAATAATATTAACAGCAGGTTTACCATTAACTGTAACAGTACGTTGCATCTCTTCATTTACATTAGCTCGATAACCACTTGAATCGGCAAATGTAATAGGAGATTTATTAATACCTTTTAATACTAAAATCGCAGAACCTTTTTCTTTAATTTCAGTAATAAGTTTTTGACTTTGAATAAAGTCATTTCCGAGTTTAGTATTTAGATTCTGATAAGCGTTCTTGATTCTAAGTCCATAACGAACGTAATCATTAAGATTTTTAAGTCTTACATTATAGAACATAGGACTAATAAGATAATAAACCTTATTTAAGTCAAGAGCTTCGATATCAAACGCTTCTGGACTAACACCTTCGACTTCGGTATTATATTGGATAGCTCCAATAAAAGCATTGATTATTTCAGAATGTTCAGTTTTTGATGTATTACCATATTTATCTAATTCTTTAATAATTGATTTCAGTTTTGAAACAATTGAATCAGAATTTTGTTGTTCACGAGTTAAGGCTTCAGTATATACTTTATAAAACTCTTTTGTTAAGTTAAATATTGTATCACTTCCACCAGCTTTTCTGATAATAGTATCTACAAATTTAGATGTTCCATAAGAATTACCAAAAGCAGAATCATATTGATTAACTCCACTTTCATCAATTCTACCTAATTGGATTCCATGATAAGTTTCACTATCACCTAAACCAATTCGTTCAATTAATAGTTTTTTACCATTTACATCTAAATTAACATCAACATTACCATCTTTATAAGTAACTTCAAATTCTTGACCTTCGTGTAAAGTTCTTAAAGCATCAAATAATTCAGTAGCCTTGAATTTAACACCATTAACTGTAATGTTGTTTTTAATAACACGAGTTTTAGGATTATAATATTCAGGACTTGTGATAATCTTATAAACTTCAGGTGTAAGACGACGTAAACCTTTGAAACCATTAGTTTCAAATTCACGTTGAATATGAGTTTTGAAGAAATCACTTAAAAACTTACCACGAAGATTTAAGTTACTATCAAGATAAGCACCGTCTGTTGTTTGAATCGGATTAGCAATTCGTTTATTAATAATATCAAACAAACGTTTAAGAGCATCGAGTTGTTCTTGTGGAACACCATTCTTACTCATTTGCTGATATATTGTATTAACATTTACATCATTTTTGAAATATTTAAGTGCATACCAAATAGGTTCATAATATTTAATAACATCATTACGACCATCGGTTTGCTGATATATAGAATCAAGAATATCTTCGTAAGTATAAACGTGATTATCAGTAAATATCTGACGACCATCAAGTCTTACAATAGTATTTTCAATAGCATCAAGAGCATTACGCATTGAATCACTAATGTAATAACGATAGTCATTAGTATTAAACTCATCTCTTGATTCAGTATCATCTATAAAGTCGGAAACACTGTTAGCAAGTACATCAAGACTATTAAGAATAGATACATCATCGTTTAATTCAGTACCACTTTCAAAATTATAATATCTCGAAAGAATAGAATAAGCCATTCGGGCATTTCTTAATAAATCAAGAACATTACTTTGACGAACAGCTGTAATAACATCTACTCCAGTAAGATTTAAAGCATCAACATCAGATACCAGATAAGGTTGAATTGATTGAGCTAATGTATGAAGTCTTGTACGAGCAGGAAGATTAGGAACAGCACCATAGTCTAAAAACTCTTTTGCTAAATTATTTACGGCAGTAGCAAATTCCATAATTTTAGAAGTTTGACTACCAAAGCCATCATCATTTACAAGAGCATCATGTAATGGACTATCTTCATCTTGTCTAATAGCACGAATTTTACTAATGAACCTATTCATCACACTGTTGATATATGCGATATTAGTTTTGTAAAATTCAGTTGTACTTTTAGCTACTTCATTAATAATACTATTTTTGAATAGTGTTATCTTATGATAGAAATCTGAATATCTAACAGTATCAAAATTACTATTAAGATTTTCAAATTTGATTTGAGTAAGACCTTCAATTTGTGCTCGAATTACATTATGGTCTACATTAATATTCTTAAGAGTTAATTTGCCATCAGTGATAGTATAATTATTATTAAGAACATTAGCAACGTTAGCAATATAGTCAGCAATAGCTTCACGCATTTTAGCGTTTTCTTCTTCACTATAACCAACTATATCACCACCATAAAGATTCCAAATCCAATCCTTGAAAAGATTAGATTTAAGATTGTTTGCAATACGAATATTACTATCTGATAATAACTGTTTTACACGATTAGCTTTTTCTAAATTCTCATTACTAATTTCAGTAGGTTGATATTCATTTATCCAACCAATAAAATTACCAATAATAGTAGTTCGTAACGTATTAAGTTCAGTATTATCAATAGGAGATAATAACGCTTTATAAGTATCACTATTAGAATCAGATAATTCTTTATACAGATTTATAATAGTATCTAAATAATGATTCTTAAATTCATCTGCTGAAAGTTTATCTTGAATACTATAAAGTGTTTTATAAATAGCATCAAATTTAGTTTGAACTTCACTTCGAATTTCAGTAATATCCATATCTGCAAGTTCTTTTGCAGAATATGTATCTTCTTTACCAGTCGCATCATCTTTTATAGTAACCATTACAGCACTAAAATCGGTTTCGTCGTCGGTTACGACCTCGATTCTTTGCACGGTTTTGGGCGATTCTGCGACATTAAATTTTGAGCCTACCGAATATACCTTATTTTTAATATCGACGGTATTTGGGGCCTCGCTGTCATCGAGAGAGTACGAAATCCCGTTACTGTCTGTCAGTATTTCGGTAGTAACATTTTCGGGTTCTTTACTTGCTTCTTGATTAGTAGTTTCAATAGTTTCTTCTACTTTATCTTTAGCTTTTTCAATCTCTTCTTGTTTATCATAAACCTCTTTAAGTAACTTACTTCGTTCAGCCATAATCTCATCTCGATTATTAACATTTTCTTCGAGAGCCATTACAGCCATACTCAGTTGAGTTCGAGCCTCTTCAAGAGATTTATATGTTTGATTATTGTTATTGCGAGTTTCACGCAAACGTTTTGCAGCTTCATTATATTCAGCTACATTGTTATTTTCACGTTCACTCTGTTCTGTAATATCATTATTAATTCTATTAAGTCTTGTATCGTAATCAGCTAAATCATTTTCAAATAATTCAATCTTCCTACGAGTATCAGCAATCTCTCCATTATGAATAGCAAGTTCTTGCTCATATTGGAGTTTACCAACTTCTAATTCTGCAATAGCCTGACGAGCATTTGCAATTTGTTGTTGCAGACTTAAAATAGATTTCTTACTATTTTTAATTTCAAGAAGATACGGTTTACGAGCTTTGCGATTAGGTTGTTTTGTACTGATAGCACCTTGATTAGCAATATAAGTATTTAATTCATCAATTTGAGATTGCAAACCATTGATTGTATTTTCAATAGTTTTAATCTTATTTACTAATCGAGTACGTTTACCTTTAAGTGTACTAATCGCTTTATTACGAGTTTTATCTTCAAGTTGAGTTTTATAATCTTCAATAACTTTTTGCAGTTCCTCACGTTCTTGTTCAAGAACAGTTTTTTCTACATTTAAGCTATGAAGTTTACTATCAATAGCTTTAAGAGCTTCATCTCGTTGTTTACGAAGACTAGATGCTTCGATATCGAAAGTTTGAATATCAGTATCAACAATAGCTAATTGACGACGATAATAGTCAAGTAAATAATCATCAGTTGATGCTTGAACTTTAAGAACATTGTCAAAAGGATTACCCCAACTTAAACCCATATTACGAGCATGAATATCTCGCATAATAGTAAATTCTCTACGAAGAGCATCTACAACAGGTCGTTTGTTAGCACCGTAAACTTCTTCAAGTTGGGCATCTGATAATTTACTTAATTCATCAAAATATTCAACAGCATAATTGAATCCATTAGCAGAACCAATTCTACCCATAATACCAACAAGCAAACTTGAAGCAGGGTCAGTAATAGTTCTGTTAACTTTTGGAGTACCATCACTATTCATAACTTGATTACCAGCTTCATCTAAAACTGGAGTTTCAGTTACTTTAATATTCATATCACCGTCAAAATCAGCAATAGCTGCGGCAGTATCTTGAATACCATTTATAATGTTAGTAGCTCGCTTATTTTCAGCTTCTTGTTGAGCTTTACCATTAAGTATTCGTGTAACACCATTACGTCCAGCAGACATTACACCACCACCGATAGCACCCCAAATAAAACTATCCCATGAAGAAGCTTGTTCAACAAGTCTTCCCATACGAGCTAACGGAGTTAAATCAGCAGTTTCATCTTCAATTCCAAGTTCTTTCTTTGCGGCAACGACACCTTCATTAAGTGCCATATCAACTCGCATTTCTTCAAGACCTTCAGATAAAGCAACAGAAAAGAAATCTTTTGTTTTATGAAGTCCAATACTCGGAATAAGTTTGCGATTAAGTTTAGATGTTTCACTATCTAAAACAAAAGTCTTACCTTTTTGTGCAAGACCTTTTATATTACTTTTTAAACCTTTTTCAATAGAAATACTATTAACTGGAGCTTCTCTAATACCACGAAGCATACTATTGAGTTCAATAGCGTTAAATAATACTCCATAAGCCCAAGCATCATTGTAACTTTCAGAAGCATAAATAGATGCAAACTTACGAGCATCATCTTCACTGAAACCTAAATCGAGAGCATATTGATATTGTTCATCATAACCACGAACAATCTCTTCCATACTATCGAGATGTGCTCCGTATAAAGTACCAATTATCTGTTGAGTATAAAGGTTTTGTAATGCACGACCTGCTTTATTTAATGTAGAACCTAAACGACCAACACCGTTAATCATTGTTCCTAATTTACCAACAGCTTGTAAAGCTCGCATTTGTCCAATAACAGGAAGCATAGATGCGGCCGCAGAACCTACGGTAGGAAACATACTTGCCCACCAAGTAGCATCACCCATACCACCAGCAAAACCACCTTTTTGAGCTTGTTCTGTTTGATAAATAGGCATTGCTTTACGACCCCAATTTTCAATATCTTTACCTATTCTCTGCCATTCAGAACCAAGACCTTCGTTGATAGCTTTGTCCCATTTATATTTGGCATTATCATCCCATATTTGACTAATAGCACGATATGTAGTAGGAAAGAAATTAAGAATACTACCGATACCAGTAATAGTACCACCGAGAATGGTAGTTCCTAATTGACCAAAAGCATTTTTAGTTAAATACCAACCACTTTGATTTTGTGCTCTATTTTCATTAAGAACACTTAAATCAAGATTAGGATTAACTTGACCTCGACCTAATATATTTTCGTATTCAGAAATATTAAAAGGTCGAATTGAAGATTGTTTTGCACCACGAGCTTTTTCTATTTCCATGCTCGGTAAAACAGGAGTAGCTCCTACTCCAGAAACTTGTGTTTCAACCGGAGTAAGAGCTTGAGAACCTGTAATAGGAATCTTAATATCTGTTAAATTTGGCATATGTTTAATATCCTATATTAGCATTATTAATTCTATTGTTTTGAATAGCTTCTGCTGCTTCTTGCATATCAAGAAGTATTCCATATTGTGTTAATACATATTCAGAAATAGGTCTTAATGCTTCATTAATTGTATCATAATATTGAATATTGTTAGTGGTAATACCATTTATAGTATAAAGACTATTCGGAATAGCATTATATCCAAACTGACCATAATGAACAGAACCGTCAGGATATGTTAATCCACTAATATCTTTTATATAATAACCTTGCGTAGTTCTACCGATTTCAACTTTACGACTATTTCCATCAATAGAATTATTAAAAGGTTCGTGAATATTCAAATTATATTCAACTTTACCTAAATCATCAACAGTTCTTTGAAGGTCTGCGATATTTGCAACAGCAGGACTATTGTTAGCACCAGTAGTATTAAAATCAATAAATCCCGAAGCATATTGAGATTCAATCATTCCAGCACTACGTTGTAAACCTTCTCCACCAATTTTAGCATAAGGTTTAATATTACGGTAATTGTCAAGAATTTGACGAGCAATAGTAGACGGGTCTACTTGTTCAGAGAAAATAATATTACCACGAGCAGCACCAGTTTCATCGAAAAGAGTAATTGCATATTCATTACGGCCTTCACGAGCTGCAATTCCATTAGCAATCGGACTAACTTCAGTCTTATAAATATCATAATCAAGACCAAGTTCTTCACCCGAAAGAGGTTTAGAATTTTTAGTAGCGTTACTTTGACGAGTTACACTTGTACCTTTTGAATTAGTAGTTGTCGAAGTAGGAAACGCATCAAAGTTCATATACTTAGCTAATTGCATTCCGGTAAGACCAATACCTTCTCCAGACGGAGTTTGAACAACACTAATATTACCAGCACCTTTTTTCCAATTTACCATAGCAGCTGCCATGTAATTTTGTTGGAATCTTGAAGGGTTAGCAATAATCTCACGAGTTGCTGTAAATTCAAGAGGTGCATCAGCAATAGCTTTACGATAACGATTTGAAACATTATCTGCTGCATTAGCCAGTGTAGCTTCAAATTCTTCTTTTGTAAGTATACTACTTGGATATATAGCTACTCTTCCATTAGGAGTTTCATAATATCTTCCACCTTCTGGAGTCATAGGAATTTGTCCAGTAGTTTCATTTCGTATATAACCATTATTTATATAATCAAGATAATCTTCATAATTTGAAATACGATTATCAAGAATTAATTGAGCTTGAGTATCACCAACTTTATACCAACCTAAGAAACCAGATAATTTATCTCGATGTTCTTTCCAAGTATCAAATACAGAATTAAGCTGAATTTCGTCAGAACGAAGTTTAGCTTGAAGATTATTATAATTACGTTGAGCAGTCTGAACTTGTAAAAGCTTACCTTTAAGATTAGCTGCTGTTTCTTCGTCAAGACCTGCTGAATCAACTAATCTTTCAGCAGTAGAAATATTAAGTGTTTTAACAATATTACCATCTCCCGGACTAAGACCTAAAATTCCAAGCTCATCGGATGTAAATATCTGATTCATAGAATTTGAAAGTTTAGTCATTTGGTCAGTAATTTCATTACGACGATTAATGTTTTCTGCAACACTATCACCAGTAACTTCAAAACCACCTAATGTATCGAGATATGGAGCATATTGTTGAAGAGTTTCAAGTTCTTGCTGTTTACCTTTTGCACGAGCTTTAATATAAGCTGTATAACCGGGATTAGCAATTAAACCAACCGTAGTTTTAATATCTTGATAAGAATATAAACCTGCGGCAGCATCAGCTAAACTTTGAATGTTATTATTAATAAACTGACCAGATAGAACACTTTGTGTAAAAGCAGTCCTATCGAGATTCTCAATATCATCAGTAGCACCAAGTACACCTTTAGCGTAGCTTTCAAACATTTTATCTACATAATTTTGTAAACCAGCTTGAATAAGTTCAGGTGGAACTTGAGCTTTGTTCTGTAATATATCAAGAACATTAACTCCATATTCCTTATTAACAGTATCTAACAAAGTTTTAACTTCAGCAGGTAATTTAGAATTAACAGTAAACTTACCGTCTTTTGTAGGAGCACCAAGTTCATTTATGTTAATACCTAAACCATTAAGAGCAAACATTGTAGGATTACCAGCGAATAAAGGAGCATAATCTTCCAATTCGTAATCTCTTAAATGTCCACCAGCAGAACTATCATCTTTTACAAATCGAGTAAGAGCATCTTGATTCTGCCAAATAGTAGTAAGATAATTAGTATAATCAGGATTAGATTTGAGTAATGACATAGCATAACTCATAATCTCTTGTTCTGTGATACCTTCTCTTTCACTACCAGTTTTAACAAATTGACTTGCTAACTTTTCACCATCAAAACCTGTTGCAACATCTAATCCATACTGACGTATCATATCAGGATTAGTAACAAGGTTTTCAAATGATACTTTATCAGCTTTAGCTTTTGAAAGAATATCAAATATGTCTTTTTGATATTTATTTACATCGAATTTTTTACCGATTTGAACTCCGTTAAAACCACCGCTTACAACAGTATTAGTTTCTGCATCATAAACAATATCAGAAGATTGTAAACGACTACGAAGCAAGAAAGCATTTTGATTTTGAGTATCCCAATCACTCTTTTTCAAATCTTCCATATATTGCTGTTCCAAAGCATAATCAGCTTGTACAGCTTTAAGACCTTCATTAGTAAGAATATTCTCAGTTTGCTTATAAATATAATCATCTGCTGCAAACCAATTATCTTGTTCCTTAAATTCATTAGCACCTTCAACAATCTTAGCTCTTTCAGAATCAAGAACTTTTTGTCCACGAGAAGTTGCTTTAATTTGACTTAAAGGATTAGCAATTCTGTTAATATAAGCTTCACGATTTTGGTAATACTTTCGGTTCAAAGCATTTCCAACAGCAGCATATACACTTCCATAATCTTGTAATTGTGGAGTTTTTAATGTATTAGTATCGTATCGACCTATTGCAATTTCTGCCATAATTTTATAATGATTAGTTTGTAAATTAGTTGTAATTCGTATGGCTCCGCCTGCTGGGCTTCGCCCAGCGGCTCCGCTCCCCGGTGGGGCAGGAGGTTGCACGCCCACTTGTCGCGCGTGTTTGTACCACTATTTGTATCATTACAAATATACAAAAAATCGTGAATATCGGACTATCCTATAAAAGAATAATCCGATATATCACGCACTACATTAAGCTCTTTTACGTCTTGCAAGACCACCGCAAGCAAAACCATTTCTCATGTGATTAGTTACTCCACGAGGCCATAACTTTTCATATAAGCGGGCACTTGCGTAATTATTAACTGCTCCGGCAAGACCTTCAATTCCTTGTAACATTCCTTGTAATCCTTGCGTTCTGACTGCCATTAACTGTTGATTCAAACCGACAGCTTTGTTATATTCATTAATAGCATCTTGATACATAATTTGATTATTAGCATTTCGAGCATTAACTCGTTCTTGCCTATTCAAATCATATCTTTGACGTTGATAATCTTTCTTAGCTCCATACAGTTTATTTCGAGCAAGTTGAGCATTAATTGCAAGATTTGCTACACTATTTCGAGCTGTTTGAACATTACTTGTGTTATCAGTAATATATCGAGCAGCTCTACGTTCTTGTGTACCAAGTTCTTGTAATTCCTCACTTATATCATAATCTGTACTATATTGAACAGCATCTACTTTATTACCTTTCGGAACATGAAGTGTAGATTCAAATTCAATAGCCTTTCGATTAGCACGAGTATTAAGAGCGTTACCTACAATTCCAAACAGAGAACTTGCAAGATTCATGCCAAGTCCAAATTCATTAAATCCGAACTTAAATGCAGAACCACCGCCAGCACTTGCAGTAATTTTAATCGGCGGTAAAGTAATAAGTTTAGGAGCTGAAACTCCAGTAAGACTATAAGGTGAAGCATATCCACCATAAGGTCTTTTCTTTCTTACCATTCCACCACAACGCATAACCGGAGCATCATTACGAAGTCCTAAAGCAGTAGCATAAAGTTCTTGAGCTTCAAATAAATTTTCTGTTTTAGCATCAATAGCTTCAGATTCACCACGAGCTTTATTCATTCTATAAACTAACTTTTCAATATTACGAACATTTGTTCCAGTTTGTAATTTGTTAGTTTTACTCTTATCTAATGCAGACAAAGATAATGTAACTCCATCAGCAAGTTGAATAACTTGAGCTTCTTTTTTACCTTTCATATCAGTAAGTTTCTTTGCGTAATAAGCGAAAGTACGATTTGTTCCGGGAACTTTAATCGTATCACTGAATACTTGACCACCTTCAGGAGTTTCACGAACAACTTCACCAGCATACATTCGACCATTTTTAGCGCCGCCGCCTTCAATTTCCGAATCTCCATATATGATTCCAGTTTCACCAGTAGCAGGATTATATTGTTCATGTGTTTGACCATAAGCAACAACACTATTAGATGAATTAGGAACTACTTGACCGCCGGTGTTTAATTTTCTACGACCAATCATTCCACCTAATTTAGCATAAAATTCTGTACCTTCAGAGTAATTACCAAGATTACTTTGTCGAATAGTTGCAACATCATTTTCAACTTTATCTTGCATATTACCCAAAGTTTGCTGACGTTCCATTTCAGCTTGTTCAGCTAAAAGTTCTTGACGACGACGTTCTTCTTGACGCTTTTTCTTACGTCCAGTAAACAGACCAACGATGCCACCAATTAATGCACCGATACCAGCACCGATAGGGCCAAGCCAAGAACCAGCAGCTGCACCAGTAGCAAGCGCCGCGGTTCCACCAACAGCAGCTCCAATTCCTAATCCAGTTCCAGCTCCACTTAAAGCGCTACCACCTACGATACCTTCGCCATCAGCACTATATTTAGATTCATCAATATCACTGGTTTGAACTCGTGTACCCCATTGAACACTACCGGGGTCATTAATACTTGTTCCACCCCAATAAAATTTCCTACGAGGAGTTCCAACAAGTCCACCGAATTTAGCAGTAATACCACGAGAAGTTAAAATTTCATTATTGATTTTGTTCTGCATATTTGCATAGATAAGTTTATCATTAGCAATCAACTTATCTACATAGTTCTTAACTGGGATTCCAGTATCATCATTCTTTCCGCCATGATATAATAAATCAATCATACCATTACCGAAAAAACTATTACCAGAATCACGAGCCATTCCTAAATAATCAGCGGTAGCATCATGTGTTGAACGAATACCACCGAAATTATATTTTTTACGATTAGTTTTACTCATATCTTCAACATAGTTATCAGGATTATCATCAGTATTAAAATTAGAAAATAATCTATTTCTAATCATATCATAGTCATTAGAACTATTAGTCTTAAATATTTCTAATTCAGATTTATCTCTTCTTTTATTACCAGTAGTATATTCTTTAATAATACTATCTGTATTACGTTCATTAGCACCTTTTAACAATTTCTTATATTGTCTAAAACCAGTTCGACCTACTCGATATGCAAGATTAGACATAAGATTAACAATAGGTTGAGGTAAAGTATTGAAATCATCAATACCATATTTCTCAGAATAAATATCACGAACATCATTGTAGGCTTTTGCCATACGACGATTCAATTCAGCATCAATTTGTTTTCTTGTTGCTTTACCTTTTGCTTTAACAGATTTAGTAAAATCAGAAGTATCATTTAACTTAAAACCGGGGCCAATAGTATCATCACCACCTTCATATGAGGGATAAGGATAATAATATTTACCATCTTTTGAACGTGAACGAACAGTTTTAAGTTTATTATTTTCTTTAACACGAACAAATTCTTTATCACCAGTCAATTCGTTATCCCAAATATGTTGAGAATACTCATTAATATAACGAGTAACTTGACGAAGACTATCAGGATTAACTTTACGATTAGACATACCATTAAAAGTTTGAGTAACACGACAAGTGGGCGTGCAACCTCCTGCCCCACCGGGGAGCGAGGCCGAAGGCCGAGCCGCACAAGTTGTTACAAATTATCTTTGATTATTACGATTATCAAGAATCCATTCAGAATTAACATCAATAAGTTCCCAAAGTCTGTTATTATCACTATTATTAAACTTCATTATACAATAAACATATTGACAAATGAATTTATTAATATCATACCATTTAGCTTTACGTTTTAGTGCAGATTCATCTACAACTAAATCAGTAATCATAAAAGGTATTTGTTTGTGTATATCATTAACATTATTAAATCTCCAAAGATTTACTTTATTAACACCAGTTGTACCATTATACCAAATATCATTAAATTTAACAAGTTTATAACCAGTACATTGGTCATCATTATGAACCAATATAGCATTAATAGTTTTCTCAAATTCATTAATAGTAGGTAACAGATTATTAACAATATCAACTCTGTCTTTCCAAGAGATATTATTTAATAACTTATTGTAACTACTATTATCATTAAGAATAAATTTAATATATGATTCTTTAATAAGTTGATTACCACTATCATCTTTTAAGAATCTACCATAATTATTTTTAGATATTGCATAAATACCATGTTTATCAAACCAGAATAATCCATTTCGATTAGTAATACCAACGATAGGATTATAGTCATGGAATGAAATCCAAGCATTAGCAATAGGACTAAAACTAATTGTGAATTGTTTATTATTAACATTTTGGACTAAATATAAGATATTAGTATCTTCATTAAATGCCCAAATTCTACCATTATTCTTAAATGGATTAATTACATCTTTTACAAGATTACCATCAAACCATTTAAGAGCATTAAGAGCAGTCATATTACTTACTTTATCTCCATTGATATTAAAGATACGTCTATGAACTGCATCAATAACAAAATAACCAATAATATTAACGTGAGTATCAAAATAACTTTGACAACCTATATAACCACTGGGACTATATGTAACCTCTTGAGGTTCCATATTAAATATATCAGCTGTACCTAAATACGAAGTACCTTCATCAGTATTAGAAAGTGTATCACGAAGTTGCAATAAATGCAAACCATATGTCTGTTGAATATAAAGATTTTTATTGTCAGTTTTTAATGCAATAATTTCACCTCGATTGAAAGGCATATCTTTATAATCATCACTTCTAAATAATCGCCAATTAAGATTAGCATTTTCAGCACTTTGTAATTGACTACGAATTATACGATAAGGATGGTCTTGAGTTCCGGGAATTTCTTCAAAATAAGTAAATGTTTCAATACCATTCTCATTATAAACAGGAGAATAACCTTTACCAACACTACTATTTATGAAATTATCAACTTGATAACTTAATTGATAAAATTCACGTAATTCATTACCACGTTTATCGTGATATTTAAAAGATTTATCTACATTATTAACACTAAATCGAGCAAGAATATTAAATTTACTTTCAAGAGGAACAGTAAATATCCAACGATAAACAGTAGCATTACTGTCTAATTCTTTTGCTTGAGCATCACCATAACGATAATCGGATGATGGAGCAGTAGCTCGAAGTGTTATATATCCAATAAATGTATCACCAACTAATGAAGTTATTACTTCAGAAGAACCTTTAATATTAATTACATTAGATGCAATTTGAAGTTTCTGATTATTAACATCAGAATAAAGTGTTTCAGAATTATTAATTAAATCGGCAATATATCCTCTTGCCCATTCTTCATTATCTGTACTTTTATTAAATCCATCAAAACCTTTTTCAATACGATAATAACTATCGCCAGCAATATTGTTTTGAGAACTAATATTAGCATTGATATATTCAAGTGAAACATCTTTAGTTGCACGAGAAGTATCGATAGTAAGACTATTAATGTCAGCATCTAAGAATCGAGTTCCAGATTCATTAGGATTTGTATCAAATCCATTAAAATCTTCACCTTTCCATTTAGCTGGAAATACTTTTATATCATCATCAAGTTCTTCATTTTTAACAAATTTAAGAACATCAGTTTCAAAGTATAAAGGTTTAAGTTTACCTCTAATACTATTTATTTTATTATAGAGATATTCAAATGTATAAAATCTTGCGTTATCTCCACCAAAAGGATTTTTATAAGTTTGATTCTTACCGAAATTGTTAGTTTCAGTATCTCGCATTGCGAAACCTTGTGTAACAATTCGAGAATTATTAATATTATGTTCAACAAAGAAATAAACTATTGAACTAATATATTTATTCATTAAGTCTGTTTTACCAACAAGATTAGCTTTGATATTGATATTAGGACTTAATGTATAAGTAGGATTCCATTCAGAAGAAGTAGAATATAATTGAGTTAACCAATTAAATGTCGGAGCAGTTGTCCCATTAACTTTATAACTTAATCGAGCTTCAATTAAAATATATTTAGTTTCTTTTGCATCAAGATTAATTACGAAATTAGTTTTGGTATTAATTGTATTACCAATAAATGTAGATTTACTATCAGATGCTAAAAGATTAGATTCAGAAACTTCATAATACCCAGTTTCAACTTCAGATTCTTCTGAATCAATTTGTTTAACTACCGATGTAGCATCATAAACTTTTGTAGTTAAATTTATACCGGCAGGTATCACATTATCTCCAGCAAATGTAGGACTGCATTCAATACCAATTAATTGACTCGATGTACTTTCACTTGTTATCTCCAATACTACAACTTGATAATCAGAAGGATTAACTCCACCTTCAGAATCTTCAGTTATATATGGTAACGGAAGACTTGGTAATTTCAGTTTACCTTTTGTTAAAGAACGACCTTTCGTTTTAACAGTTGTGTGTCCAGTTGAAACTCCGTATAAAGTGAAATAACGATTACGAGCTATTGTAGGATTCTCACTACCAACTCCAGTTTTAGCAATTTCATCTATTTGTTCATTAGCATCAATATCAGGTAAACTCTTCCAACTCGGACTTATAATCTTACTAATACTTTCAGATTTATAAGGAATTTTATGAGCATTTTGATTAGTAGAACCTACGGGATATGCTTCAATATCATAATTGTTAGCTTTCCAAGGAATATGATGTATATTTACAAGGTCACCTTTATAATCATAATATCCAGCATAAAGAACATAAACTTCACCACTCTTAAAATAACGTCGAGTACTATTAATATAAGAAGAACTTGGATTCCAACTTAATTGAACATCAAGATTGTTCTCTGTAAACTCTTTAAGTTCACTATCAAGTTTACTATAATCAAGAGTTTTTACATTACCTCGAATAAGTCTATTATTGAAATTAACAAGAGTATTATCTCGAATGTATGATATATTTTTAATAAAAATATCATCAAGACTTATAGTAGATAAATATGAAACATCACTTACAATATGAGTAGTACTTACACCATTAATTGAAATATCATCAGTTTCATATGATAATTGAGCTTCGTCAGTAATATAAACAATAGTAAACCTACAATGTTTATATTTAATACCACTATTTCTAAAACTAATAGTAATATTTTTATTAATTTCGATACCTAATGCATAATCTTCTTCGTAATTACCACAAACAATAAGTGATGTACTTAAAGGAGAATAGTTTGTATAAGTACCATCATCAAGACGATATTTAATTGCTATTTGATAAGCACCAGTTTTAAGATTACCACCGTCTTCAACTTCTAATTGAAGTTCAGGATAAGTAACATTTGGAATAAGATTAAACGAATCAACTTCATCAACAGTGATGTCATATCCTATCGCAGTATCATCTCCATTGTTACCATCATAAAACGGGTCAGTCAAATTAATAATTCTTGTTTCATTTGCTGATTCATCAGTTCCCTCAGTAAATGTAACAATTAAATTTTCTTTATAATTGTATATATAATCTCCATGAATCGGTCTATCAATATTAAATCCAAATGCACCAGATGTACTATATAGACAACGTTTTACAGTTGGATTATTATCATCAAGATTAAGATATATAATAGCATCGTTAGTTTGTAAATCAGATTTATCTGCATTATTCCAGTGTTCTACAACGCAAAAAAGTACAACACCAACATTAGTTGGAATTGTACCTATAATATTATATTTGTGATTATCGGCATCACTATAAATATAAGGAATGATATGCTGATTTGTCGGATGATTTTCAAGAATATCATCTAATTCACCTATGAAATCAAATCCTCTTTCATTAAAATAACTTTGACCTTTATTATCAATAGTTATATTTTTAGCATATCGTAAAGATTTATCTTGTGCAATATGAGGTGAATTATCTAAATCAAGACCTAAAACTTTCATAATTTCTATTATTCTAATGTACGAAGAATAGTAGCAATATTCTCTCGACGGTCGTTACTAAATTTATTACAAGAAACTCGAACCTGTATTCTCATTCTATCGAGTTCTATCGCAGGATTTGTATAAGGATTGTTTGTTGTAAGACTTACAACTGGATGTTTATAACCTCTTAATAACATTTGTTTAAGAACATAAAGTTTAAGATATTTTTTAAGAGGGCCGTTATTATAAATAAGAGGAACATCCATATTTATAATACTATCATAAACAACTGGTAAAGCTCGATATCTTAAATGAATAGTTCCATAATCAACGTTAGTATGAATCCAGTTATTACTAATGTAATAATAAGGTTGTTCTTTATCAACAGGAGCATGATTAAAACTATCATTTTTATCACCGGGACTTGTTATATCTGCATTTGGAATACCGGGATAAGGAGTATATGTCGGAACAGTTGTTACCTTTTCAGTAATAGTATCTTTGTTAAATTCAGCTGAATTTTTAAGAATAGCTTTTTTGTTATTTATAATGACGTCAATTATACCACGAAAATCCCACGGTAATTGACAACGATGGTCGTCAAATTCAATATCTTTTTCTATATCAACATAAGCTTGAATGAATTTGAGTTCTTCCAAAGCATTTGCAACCCAAATAGGAAAACGACTTACAAAATCATCACTTTGTATATTATAATCGTTATACATATCTGGAATTAATGTAGCACTACTAATAAATATATTATTATCAATCATAAAGCATTATTTTGTTTAGGAAGATTATTTCGATATAGTTTAATAGCTTCGTCAGGATGATTAAAACAAATTGCAAGAATTTTATTGAAACAATTAAGCCTTCGATTTGTTGCAATTTCATCAACAGTTTTACCTTTCATTGCAAAAGGTGTTCTGTCAATAGTTTTTTCACCATTTTCGTAAGCACTACTTGTGTGACCAAATTTGAATTTATAATAGACACTTTGTGGTATTCGACCTTTGACTTTATGATATACAGCTTTTATACACCAGTCATAATCATAATATATGAAATAAGGAATACCATTTGGATTATCAGCAGTTCGTATATTAATACCTTGTTCTAATAATTTCTTTTTCAAGTCTTTTGTAGCACCCCAATCGACAACACTGCATACATCACCGGGCATCGTTTTTTTATAGTAAACATAAACGTAACCTACGGAACTACCAAAAGAATAATTATTACCTTTACATAATAAATTAGCTATCTCATTATTAACTTCATCTTGCATATAAGTATACATTTCAGAAGGTAATTCTTTAAGAGCAGCAAGAGTTTCTATATCATCATCAAGTTTATCAAGACGTTCATAAACTAAGTAATTATAACTACGAATATAACTCATTAGTTTAGTACCAAGTAGAGTATCTTGTTTCTTATTAAAATAAATCTTACTACGATTATCAATATCGAATACTACTGAAACATCAACACCGGCTTCTTGATATTTAGCAAGATTATCTTTGATATTATAAATACAATCATTGCGTCGTTCATAAGCAAGATGTAATTGTTTAATTAAAGAATTAAGTTGTATTTGAACTTCTTTAACGAAATCTCTCCAATAATATTCGTTATCAACCATAATGATAGAAACATGATGTTAATCTTGACCATTACCACGTTGAGCAATAGTAGGATTATTATTATTTGTTTTAATATCCAAATCTTGAGGATAAATACCAAATTCAGTTTTAAGTATTTCTTGAATTATACCTTCAAGCATATCATTAGGTAAAGGTAATTCAACATCTTGGCCATCTTCATTTTTAAAGAACGAAAGAACTTCATCGGGATTTTCAAATATACCTGTAATCATTACTTCATTAATTGGTCGTCTATCATCAACATCTTTTGTACCAACTTTTTCAGCAATAATTATATGACCGTTTAATATAATATAAGCTCGTGGATACCCGGTGGGAGAGCATGTTGGACGCCCACTTTGACGTAGTTTAAGAGATGTAATAGAACTCTCATACATATATCCATTACCAACAGTATCACCTACAAATGCAAAAGGCGCATCACTTTGTATGCGCACTGGTGTAGGAACTTTGTACTTTGTTCCTAACAATCTAATTTTATTAGCAACTCGATATTCAGTAGGAAGAATATCACTATATTTCAACTCTTCAACAGGAGCAATAAAGGTAAGTTTAAGAATATCATCTATTCCATTTTTCTCAACGCTTTGTCGAATACGATTTGCAAACATAGTTTTAATCATATCCTTAACACGTTCTTTAAGTTCGTGATTATTAGGTTGATTAACCATGTTTACAATACGAGCTGCATATTGATTAAGTGTTCCCATATCTTACTTATTTAGATTCAAAAGATTAGCAATAGTATTTTGTTTTTTCCAAATATATTTTTCATCATCAGGATTAAATCCTTCTACGATATTATATTCAAGAGAAATAAAACCAATAGGTGTTTCTTTAATAGGGTCTTTAATAAGAAAAGTATAAGCAGACTTCATACCTCTACTTTCAAGTTCATCTTTATAACATCTATCTTGAAACTTATGTTTACTAACATCATCACAATAATGACGATTTCTAACAAGAAGATTATGAAATAAATAAGGAAAATTATTAACAAGAACATCCTTAAAAGATTTCTTATAAGATACTACACAACAATCATAATCTTCACCAACAACAGTGTATTTATCCATTTCTACACCATTAATGAAATGACCGCCATTATGAAAATAAGCAATATAAACAGCATTAGCGTGAATAGTATCTCGAATAGAAGCACATATCTTATCAAGTTCTATATAACAATTACTTTTTTCAATAGTAAGTTTTTGTTCTTTACGTTTAGGAAATAACCATTCTTTTAGATAAATACCAGCAATCGTACTTATGGATGTTATTATAGCTACTATAATAGCTGTATAATCGAACATAGATAGGCGTATAAGAGGATTAATATTAATAGGTATATTATATTGGGCTACTAACAAATATACGTTAAAATAGTCGATTTCCCACCAGATTCACTATAAAAAAGAGGTGCTACATTAGTAACACCTCTCACCATTTCAATTCAATCTTTAACAATATAAATTGTTATATTACTAACAATTTATTTCTTCACTTTCTTACCAGTGGTCTTTTTACCACCTTTCTTTCCACCACATGCCATAATAGTAATCATCTTAATTAATTAATGATTTTGTTTATAATCAACACCAATTTTTTTTAGAATAGGTTTGAATATCCAACTCCAAGCAACTGGTGCAAGAATAGCAGAATTAATAAGAATTGTAGTATTCTCATATCCGCCTGCTACATAACCTGCGGCAATAGCAAAACAACTAATTAGCATAACCAGTCGTTTAGTCCATGTGCCAACAGATTTATCACCATTAATATCATCTATTGCTTTAATGAGAATATACGTTAAAACATTCACACAAAGCATAAATGATAAATCGAAATGCGTGTTAAATAACTCAACGAAATTACTTATTAGTTTATCCATTTAATTAACGACCTCCATATTTCTTATTTGGAATATATTTTAAGAAACTAAAAGGAAACAATTTCTTCTTATAATCCGGGTCACTTTCTAAAGCTCTTGCTTCACCTTCAAAACAAATATCTTTATAAGCTCGATTATAAGGAGGTAATATGATTTCAATTATCCAACTAATCACGTAAGCAATTAAAGGAATAATTGGAGTTAATAATAAGCACCACCAAGAATAATTTGTAGTAAGACTTAATATAATACTAACCAACAAACTTGTAATAAAAAGAGTAATTTGCTGATAACTATGAACGGTTTCATGTCGTTCAACAGTTTCAGTAATTTTATCTTTGTATTCAGTTCGTATGATTAACCACCATAATATCGTCATACATAAATACCCTTTGAACGGTAGGAATTTACAATAGACTTTAATCATGATTTTATTTTAATTGAATTTGTTTATAACAATTAGCATGTATAGTATTCATAAAATTTTCAGCAACTCCACTATTATCAATAACTACACCATCTTCATAACCTTGTAACTTCATTATCTTTTCCCATTCAGATTTTACTGTCATATTATTATAAACAGTTCTTTGTAAAATAGACATAGCACCTGAATAATTATTATTTTCAACATCGTGTAATTTAATAAGACTATGAATACAAACTGGTACTATAGAATCAATATCATCCATACCCATAATGCAATTATATACATAACTGGTATTATCAGAATCAGCATACATAATTGTTACAATGGAAGGTTTCTTTACTTCTTCTTCTTTAGGTACTAAATTATAATATGGAATCTTAAGAGCAGTAAATCTTTTAATGATAACATCCAAACTTGCAGTGAGATAATCCAAATTATCATCTGTCATACTTTTAAGTAAGGTGACATTCGGAACAGCATACTTAATATTAGCATTTACAGGATTAGTTAAATTATTTACAGTACTAAATATGATAAGTACTGGAACTGGTTTTGTACTATTTTTAATATCATTATTAAAAAATAAATGAAGACTAACAGATGCTTGACTCATATATATACCATGTAAACTTCTATAATTCTTTATAGAAAGTTTAATGTTATTTTCATCACCATTTATATTCAAACTACCATCAGGTGAACCAATAATATTAAATATAGAATCTATAAGATCACCGAATTGAGCTTGTGTAGGTATTTTACCTGTTTCAAAATATTGTTTAAGCTGACTTTTAGTTGCCATAATTTGATTGACTGTTTTTGTATTACGAATAAATTAATCATAAGATGTACTTGATTTAGGATTAAATGAATTATTTATAACAACTAAAAGTAAAACTTAATTTAACTTTTAATTTCTAACATTAATATCTCTCATATACTTATTAATAAAATTCAACAGTTGTGTAGTTCCTAAATCTGCTGAATCTAAAATAGCAGTTAATTCTTTTTTATAAGCATTCATATTTGCAATAGAAGTAAGAATGTAATTATATGCAGTTATAGCACCACCTGATATACCTATTCTAATAGCTTCAGAAACAATAGGGAACGTATCATTTTCAGCAGCATAAACTACTTTAAAATAAGCTCTTGTAGAACCATCAGTTGTTATAAAAAAGTGTTCTTCTACAAGGTCATTCCTAATAACTCTATGTGTATTAGATAAATGATACCAACCAACCCAATTCCACCTAACATTTGAAGGAATTGCTCCGATAAGTGCTAAATCAGTAGCTGAATGTAAATCACCACCTTGCAATAGCATTTCCGTTATCATTTCAGATGTTAGAATAGCATATTTAACAGGTGGAGTATTACCATATTCAGAAGGTGAACCGGTATTACAATGTACAATTATATAAGGTAAATATGTAGCATTTGCTGCATCATAAAAACCTATAAATATATAAGATTCTGTATCACCAGAAGTAATAAATCTATAACCAAGTACTCTGGGATGACTGGGATTAACAAAGTCTAATGTAGTATCCCCCCCCCTAAATTGTCACTATTAGGGATTTTGTCTATCAAATTTTCAAAATCAGCTTGTGTAGGAATTTTCCCAGTTTGAAACAAGGCTTTAATTTGTGCAATAGTCATAGTAATAATAGTTAAAGTTTGACATATATCAGTTAAACTCTAACTATTATTACTAATAACAGTCAGAGTTTAATATAGTAGTTTTTTACTAAATTTACCAGCGTTTTCTAAATCATTTGCGACAATACTGTCAATAGCAGTCCATTTAGTTTGAGAATTACCTGTACAACGATAAACATACAAATCATTAGAACCACCCATATCTACATCCATTGCGAAAGCATAACCAACATACCATTCACCATTTTGTAATACAGGATAAACAGTATATGTTATAACACCAGAATTAATAATTCGCGGATTTGGATTATTATTGGTTCTATTTTGAATATTATAAAACGGAAAATTAGACCTTTGTAAATATTCAATTAAATCAGTTTCATCAGCTTCATTAATATAACCTATATTAGTAGCAATATAATGAACATCTAATGAACTTAATACATGATATGAAACAGATACATTTAACAATGTAGCATTTGTTTCAAATCTAAGAATAGCTACAATAACATTATTCGATAATTTCTGATTCCAAGCTCCTATAAGGAAATAAGAAACATTATTATCAGTAACATATCTCAAACTATTGACAATAATACGGTCAGTACTATCGCCATCTCCAAAGCTTATAGTATTGTCACCAGTCCCCCCCCAATGGCATACTTAACATACCATCAATAAGATTGGCAAAATCAGTTTGAGTTGGTATAGCACCAGTGACAAATTTTGCTTTCAAAGCAGATTTAGATAAAGCCATAACTTTTAATTAATTAAGATTAGTAACAATACGTTTAATTTTAGCAAACAAACTTTCAGATTTAGCTTCTGTTGCAACTTCAGCAGATTCTTCTGATAAAGTTTGAACATCATTAGAACGAGTATTTGGTGTACGACCAACTTGGAAAATATAATGGTCAACACCATTACCTTGAATCTGCATATAACCAATACCATCAGGCCCAGCTGATTGAGTAATAGTAACAGATTTAGAAGTAGCTCCAGAATAACTTGCAGTTACAGTAGCAGTTTTTGCTCCAATAGGATTATTAGCTGCTGTTAATTTATTACCACTTAATGTAAAACCTCCCGGATTAGTTGTTAAAGCTAATATTGGAGTTGCACTTTCACTTGTTGCTGTTCCAGTACTACCTGATGTATAAACAGGAGTTTTAGAACGAGTACAACTCGAAGTGATTGTAGAAGTACCACCAGTTGCTGGAAGAGAAGTAGGATTAGCAGAAATACTAATATTCCAAGAACCATAATTATATGATTCAATTCTATTACTTACAGAAATAGAGTCATCTACATATTTTGTTCTATCACTTTCATTATAACATCTAAGTTTAGCAGTATCAGTTGTAACATTAGCTCCCATAGATGAATGTGTAATCAAATACGTATCATCCATAGAAAATCTATTATTACCATTACTAATCATTTCGATTTTATAAACACCAGCTTTAGTTCTTGTATAAGGAACTGTACTACCAGATGTATATAAATTATAATAAGTATAAGTATTTCTGACTACTCCAGCTGCACGTGCAGTACCTCCAGCAGCAGTAATTAGATTAGATGCAATAACCATTTTAGGAGTACCATAAGAACTAAGATGTTCATCGTAATTATCATCTATTACAGCATTTGCTTCTTGATAAATATACATTGTTCCACTTGCAGATTTACCATTAGCCGACCAAGTAACAGCTTGACTTTTTACAGTAGTTTGAGCTGAAACAGTTGTACCCTTCGAAGAAGCAGTAGCAGTAATAGAAGCTACATTCGGAACAACATTAACAGTTCCACTTGAAGCAGCTTCAGTTGTAACATCTTTTGTAGAACCAGAGTCATATTGATAAGTAGTAATAGTAGCAGACTTGTTCCAACTTTGAGTACCATTTCCAGCTTTAGCAGTAGCAGAACCACCACTTGCAGGAATCGTAGCATTCGTAATTGTACCAGCTGTTATATTACCATATGTATAAACACCACCAGAAGTAGATTTAACAGTTTTACTATTTGTTATACTCTTAGAAGCAGTAGCTGACTTAGAATTATCTCCGTTATTTACAGCTTTTATAGTAACAGTATCAGTAGTTTCATTAGTTCCCATACTACTATGAGTAATCGTATTTCCAGATAAACTGAATCTACTATTACCATTAACAGTCATAGAAATTGATAAACTACCACCAACGCTTCGTGTTTGATTTGGGCCAGTAGCACCCGAACTATACAAAGCATTATAAGTTTCAGTATTAGTAACAGAAGCACTTACACTCGCAGAACCACCAGCTGCTGTCAAACCACTACCGATACTTACAGTAGGAATTCCATAAGCAGTAATTCGAGGATTGTAATTACTATTAGTTACTTTATTTTCAGCTTGATAAATATTAACAGTTTTATTGGCAGTTGCACCACCTTCACCAGTATAAGTTACAGTAACTTGTCCAACCTTAGTTCTTGCCTTAACTGTGGTTCCAAGAGAAGAAACTGTAATTTCACTTGTTTTTGAATAAGTAACTGTACCAGCACGAGTCGAACCAGATGTATAACTAATTGTTTGCGACATATTAGAAATACTGGTCGAAGAAGTTCCACCACTTGCAGGAATATCAGATGCTAAAACAGAACCACCTGTTAAAGCACCATAAGAAGCCTCATTGGCTTCTTGATAAATAGTAATAGTTGATGATACTGTTTGACCATCAAATGTATTTGAATATTTACCAGTTACAACAATACTTCTCCTACTACCAACAGTTGTAGTTCGATTGCTTGCAGTAACCTTAGTACCAGATATAGAAAATCCAGTAGCACTTCCTGATAGAACTGGTGTAACATTATCTGTACTAACTAAATTACCATTACGATATGTTTTAAGTACAGCTATAATAGTTGCAGTTCCACCTTTTGCGGCAATTTCAGTATTATCACTACTTAATATTAAATCATATGTATAAACAGATGCTTCTTGTTCAACAGTAAGAATAACTTGTTTACTGGAATCTTTTTTACATTTTCCAATAAACTTCATACTTCTTTTAGAAGTACCCTTTTGAACAGGTGATGAAATTTTAACAGTCTGATTTCCTTGAAAAGAGGGAGATTCAATATTAATTGAATCTCCACTCCCGTCATTCCATTTATTAGTGATAACACTCATAAATGATTAATTAATTTATTCAGCAGGCTCAAACGTCCATTCGTCATTAGACAGAACCTCAAGCGTTTGTACACCACCACCCTTCGGAATAGTAACAGTTGCGGTAGTTGTACCCTGCGAATTGAGATACAGATAGCTGTCACCAAGAGCCTGAGTAATAGTAATAGTTTTAACAACAGTCGAACCTTCACCCTTGATTTCAAGAGTTGCAGAACGAGCTTTAATAGTTTCGTTCTTCGGTACAACAACAGTAACATCATAAGTATATTTTCCAGTAGCACCGGGGTCACCAGTAATAGCAGTACCAGACGTAGCTGTTGTACTACCATTAACTTTAAATGATGTTACGTTTGCAATACCGAAGTTAGTTTTCCATGTAAATGTAAGAAGTTTCGAGTTAGACTTACCAGTTACATGAATTGTTTCACCACCTTTAGCAACATTGATAGTTAAACCATCGGGAGTGATAAATTCATCAGCAGCTTTTTCAAGAACCGTGACTGTAACTGAGTTAGACTTTCCGACAATCTTACCGGAAACTTCAGTGCTTCTATTTGCACGACCGGTATAAGGATTCACAGAATTAATCTTAATCTGTGCATTTCCAGTACCAGTTTTAGGAACCCATGATAAATAATTCGGAACAGTTGCCATTTGTTTTTTTTTGGTCGATTAACTATAATAACAAACTAATTACCAAATTCCCATTCAGCTGTATCACTTGCGAAAACAGTTATGGTATCATGATAATTATTATCTTTATTTAGAATAACAAGAGTTTTATCAACAGCTAATTCTACAACAGGTTCATCTATTGGCCAAACTTTTTTACCATTAAGCCACATATCAAGAACCTGCCGACGATTACCATTAAGCATTACGACAGCTTCTGTAGCTCGTTCAAGAAGATTAAGTTGTGCCATAGTTGTAGATTAATATTAACCTTGCGGTGTTTCAAGAGCAGTTACACGACCTTCCAAAGAAGTATAATTACTCTCTAATGTACTTACTTTACCACTTAAAGTAGTAACAATTTCTTGTAATGTATCAACAGTACCTTTAAGAGTTTCTACTTTTGTTTGTAATTCTTGAACAGTTGAAGATTCAGCCTTAGTGGCTAAACCTTCAACTACAAAAGTAATTAACTTCTGAAAAGCACCAGTTTTCGGAGGCCAGTTTAAGGCACAAAATACTTTACGAATTACTGATTCTTTCATATTATTAAACCGTTAATTAGATTCGACATCACCAACCCTAAATATAGGATGTTTAGTACCGTCACCTTCGATTTGCATATAATCAATACCATCGTTTTCAAATACTGGTTCAGGTACTAATTCAATAGTTGTAACACTATGATTTGCAAGATTATCATAACTTTGATTATATTCAGTGTAACCATCACGTCTAACCAAAATTACAACCTTTAAATCATAAGTACCACTAATATGAGCTATACCTTGATAATCAGTAACGATAGTTTTAACAGAAGAACTAAACCAACAACTAATACCTGTGGTAATAGGAGCTTTAGTAACAGAATCTATAAATTTAAGAGCTATATAATCTTGACCTTCTTTCGGATGTAAATCAATATAATTGACAACAGCTTCAGAAGGTTTAGCTGCAATAAACAATGTAGGTTCAGTAGCTTCATAACGAGTATCACCTAAAGTCTTATAATTACGTTTGAAACCAATCGGATTAGCTTCACTAACATAACCATCTTCTGATGAATCACAGTTACCTATTTTTTTACCAGTTTCATCATAAATGGTATCACTAATCATGCAACCAGTTAAAGCATCCCGTGTACGAACTTTAATAAGACCGTTATTATTACGAAGACATAATATCTCAACTGTTTTATCAGTATCAAATACTACTTCTTTACTACCGATATTATACCAATCAGAAGATAACGGTAAAGCATAATAAGTTATAACACTACCTTTATTCTTTGTAATTACTAAAGGTTCATCAGGTCTGGTTGTACCAACAGTAGTTCCAGTACTTGATATCTCTTTAATATCAGCAGCTAAATAAAGTTTATTATCATCATAAATTTCATAAGCCTTGATAGTTACAGAAACCTCTTCGGGTTCAGGCGGTAACTCTTCAAGTACAATAGTAACACTATGTTCACCAGTAGAATTAATCGTACCAGTTCCAGTGTTAGTTATATAACCAGTTTTAGAAGCTCGGAAATCAACACTTGTTCCAACTGGAGCAGTAACAGCTTCAGATTTACCAGTAGTCGATTCATCATTACCAAGAGGTTTCCAACTACTTTCAGTACTGAGTTTATACTCAAACGTAACACCGTCTAAAGCAGTAGATTCAGTATTTACAGCAGTTGCATAGATAGTACCAGATTGAACTGGAACTTTATCCATTTCAACAGTAACTTCTGCGGTAGGAATTGCATAAGTTACCAGTTGTTCAACCTCTATATAACCCGACGAAACAAACCTCAAAATTCGGCTCGTATTGACATCTCCGGTGAGTTGTAGCGGCGTATCTTTTGTGACTTGACCTAATATACCACCCGTGTCCTTATCATAGACGTATGCGGCTATTTTGGCCTTTGTTTCGCTATCGACTACCGTAAGACTTACAGCACCTTGTTCAACCGGTAGAGCAATAAGAGTAATATCACGAATTATATTCTCATCTAACGTAATACGCTCTTCGTAAGTTTCATATCCACTTGCACCAACTTGAATTAAAATATCACGCGGGTCATAAGTTTCATATGTAAGAGTACCAGTACCTTGAGCAATAATTACATTAGAAGGTTTATCAGTAAATACAATTAAAGCATTATCAGGAGTTGCATTTACAGTTAATGTCTTTTTAGTCTTAGGTGTAAGAACAACATTGATTGTCGTATCTTCAACACCTACATCGACATAAACATCTTTTGTAATGTAATTCTCTTTTTCTACAATATAATGTAAACGACTTTGAATTAAACATTCAAGACTTGCGCTTCCAACACCTGCCGATTCTTTACCTTCCGAATTAATCATTCGTATAGTAGAATCAACCGGAACAGCTTCAATCTTAATTGTTATATAATCTTCTTCATTTCGAGGAATACGAATCCAAAGTGTACCATCTTCAAACGTAGTAGGAATCTCGCTTGTAACTTCAATTTGATTAATACTGTTGCTACGAACATGATTATTGTGTTCTACAACAATACCATAAATCTCATTAATAGCATCTACAATACGTTTGTTATCAGTAACAAGTTCTTCAGAAGTTTTATTTTGCTTATTAATAAGCAAACCTTGAAGCTCTTGAGCTTTTTGTTTTAATTTCTCAATATCACTTGCGGCTGTTGGTAAACCAACTTGTACAGCAGTAACTCTATGAGGATTATCATAATTACGAATATGAGCATTGAAATTATCTTTATCATTCTCGTAATCTTCTTTATCAAGTTTCTTGTTTATAGCAGCCCAAACATCTTGAAACTTCTTATTAACTTCTGCAACATGATTGTTAATCCAAACATTCAACTGTTTGAACCAACCTTTAACCCTATTTTCAAGAGCATCAATGTACTTTTTTTGAGGTCGAGATACAGGTTTATCCATATCGGCAGTGTTATCAACATTGCCAAGACCAACTTGTTCTTTTGTTACCTCATGAGGATTAAACTTATTATTAATATGTTCAAATAAAAGTTTTGTAAGTTGTTCAATAGGATTTAAGTCCTCAGCTGTAAGCTCACGAACATATACTTGAACATCAAGAATCTCATTAACAGCATCATTAAAATCAAAATTGGTCTTTACATTCGTCCGATAAATCCACCAAGATTTACCCTCGTGAACATAAATACCAGTAAGAGTGAATATCTGATTACTTATGATACCTTGTACTGTAATTGTATGTATAGAACGAACAATCGGTACAAGTATATAAAGATATTGTTGAGTTGATTTAACCCACGGAACTTTATATTCATAATGTCCTACATCAATATTTCGAGATTCAAACTCGGTAATCTTTGCAGAACTAATATCAGATTTTTCAGTTAGCTTAAATAGAGCACTATTATCGTAAGCAGTTACATTAGTTAAGTCTATTTCAATCCTCTCTTTTGTCCTATATAAATATAGATGGCCGTTCTTTCGATAGTACATATATAATGTAGGAACTGTTTTAACACCAGCACCTTCACCATCTACTGTACCAATATATTCTCCGGTTTGGCCATTATAAACACTCGGATATACACCATCTTCAAGTACACCAAGTGCTACAACATTTCGAAGATTAATTACTGCCATACCAAGAACAATAACGAAATAAATACTCCAACTACAAAGTTAATAATAATAGGATGGATTTTAAGACCAGTTATTGCTTTCTTTCTTGCAGCTTGAATACCACAAGTAATGATTTGATAAGCTAATGTAATCCATAAACTCATAAACCAAGTAGCAACAGTAGCCTTAAATAAAATACCTACGACAGTAGCAATGACGAAACCAATAATAATATCGTCTTTATGTTCTGAATAATAACCACTTAAAAAAGTAGTTATTTTATTCCATATTTTCTTTATCATAATACTAATCGTATTTATTGTTATATGACGATTAATAATAATAATGGTGCAACTTGTATGGCTCGGCCTGCGGCCTCGCTTCCCGGTGGGGCAGGAGGTTGCACGCCCACTTGTCACATAACATTAGCATCATTAAGAGAATAACTCCTAACACCACAATTAATAGCATTAGGAGTTATTCTTGTGGTTACATTTTTAACAAATCAATTTCTTACTTAATGAGTGCCAATACCCCTTCAAGTGCAGTAATTGCAGAAGTTTTCGTATTGTCAATAGCAATAAATTGAGTAACCTGTAAACCCTCTGTATGTAAATTAAAGGGATGTGTGAAATCAGCACGAGAAGTAATTACATAAGTGTCATACATAACACCCTCGGTAGCTGTAAAAATATCACCATAAACACGGTCATATTCCTTGAAATTAGGATTATAACCTACACCGGCAACATCTGCTTCTTTCTCAAGTTTAGCAACTTGGTCATAAGTACCAACCGGAGTTTGATTCTCAGTACCCTCTTCAAGCGTAGCACGAAGAATACCATCAAACGTCACATAATACTCAAAACCTGCGGCGCCAGTGAACGTAACACTTGCTTCGGTAAAATCATCAATCGTGATGCTATCAGCACCAAAGCGAGCATTAATCTTAGTCAAAGTCTTTTCAACCTCAACTTTCAGACGAGCAATAATATCTGCACTTGCTTCATCAATTCCGTTGATAGTTACGCTGGCATTGTAAACTTCCAGAGGATAACCACCAAAAGAATTAATAGGCTTACATGAGATAATAACCTCAGCATCGAAACCTTGATAACCAATACCACGATTAGCTACGAGATTCGTAAACTTATACGTTTTACCAGCAGGAGCAAGATACTTTTCCTTATGTTGCTTCGACCACTTAGGATTAATCCAAACGCCGCGCTTAACCTTGCCATCACCAAGACCAAGAACAAACTGCAACATTTCGTCATCCTTGACATCCGAAGCAGCTGCAACGACTTTACCAGCCGAATTAAGAAGAACAGCTTGTCCGCGAGTCAACTTGCTAACATCATTATTAGCAAGTGTTGTCAGAAAATTATTTGCGACAATTACACTTTTCATTTTCTATTCTAAATTTGATTGTTGTTTAACAGCACTAAAACTGTCATCTTTAAGAACAAGAAGAATATCGCTAACTACACTATCTATGAAATCAGGTGTAACTTCCATATCTGACATTTGGTTAATATCAATATTAAAAAGACGTGGCTTCTTAATATATGAAATCTTAACCGCATCAACACAAAAATCATCACCATAATAAACAAACAGCCTATCATCAACAAGTTCACTTATTGGATTAAGATGTCTATTTTTATTACCATAGAAGTTGTTTAGAGTAGCTCGAATATTTTCGGTAGCAATTAAATCATTTTCAGAAAACTTATTTCCTACATTTACGAACTCGTCATAAGTAGTATTATAAGTAATAACAGGAATGTCTGTATTATTAACTTTTAATGCAATTTCATCTTTTGCATTAGAAGTAATAATAATACAATCTTTATAATAACGACCAATTAGATTCTCCCAATAAACATTATATTCATTAGAAAGAGCTTGACGTAATCTATCACAAGTTAAACCTGCAATTTCATACAAATCAATCTTATCTGAATCACTATCATAAAGAGAAAGAATATCTGAAATATCAATCTCATTCCCATTAACAATAATTTGTCCATTAAATTCATCACCAGTTAAGGCAATTTTAGACAAATCAATTAGATGATAATATAAATTCTTAACTTCATCATCAGGATAGACCTCATGTAAATTCTCAACAAGTCGAGCTTTGCCATAAGTTAATCGAGAAGTAGAAGAAATAAGTTTTAGATAATCACCCGGAAGAATAACGAAAGCTCTATTTGGATAATCCGTATCTTGCTTGTTACGTTTAAGTTTAAGCCACGGAGTTTCACGTTTTAATGATTGAATATCATCTACACGTTTTTTACTATCTTCAAGACCTTCGCCTTTATAATTAGTTTTCCTATTTGATTTAGTTTGTATATATTTAACGGCAGCTCGATTCAGCATCATATCAATAAACTGAGGAGCAATACTCCGATGTCTATTAGATGTTATTTGCTGTATTCGTTGCTCTATTTCGATGTGTAACTCTTTTACCGTTTCATACATGACTAACCTTTCAAACTACGATACTTCGCGTTCCACTCGGCAACAATACCTTTGTTGTTATCATTCGAGAAATACGAGATAGCATCATTAATATTATTACCAATAACATTTTCCGGATTAGAAGCATCGACAATGATAGAACTATTCGGAAGTTGTCGAATAATATTCATCCAAAGATAAATAGTAATCTTAGCTTTCATCTCCAGATGTTTATCATCAACAATACTAATAAACTTCTGCGGGTCACTGTCAATAAGTTCAAGAAGAACAGATTGCTTATCATCGGCAGTCATTGCCATAAATTCTGAATAATCACCTACGCTACCTGTCGATACAACAACGTTGTCGATAAGTGCGCTATTCGGATTATTAATAAGCTCCGTATATTTCTTGAGAGCATCAGTGCGAAGTTTCGTCCGAGCAGCTTTGAGTGCTTTACGCTCACTATCCGAAGTAAGATAAAACTGAATATTGACGCTTTTATTAATGTCTTCAACCTTATTAGCAACTTTGCTACTTAAAAGGCAATATCTCCAACTAATATAATCGGGAATATTAACAAAAGTAACATACTTATAAAGTTCCGTTTCATCAAGTTCCTTAATCCGTTTCAGAACAATAGCTTCAAGTTCCGAACCAGTTTCATTCTTAATCTTATCAGCTTTTTTAAGTTTACCAATAAGTTCGTCGATATTACTTTTCAGAGCAGGATTACCTAAATCTAAAACGTAAGAAGTATCGAACTCTAAGCCATGAACAGGAATCTCAAGAAGAAAATCATTTAAGTATGTAGTGATTCGTTCTTGCCAAGAACTATCAATAGGAGATACACCAACAACAGTAGGAAGAAGAACTCGCATTTCCTCACTACGGCTCAGCAGTTCATTAACAGGACGAATAGCAGAACCAAGACGAAGAAAGTCAGTTTTGAAAGCATCTTTATTCCGAAGTTCAAAAGAAGAAGGATTGTTCCTCCATTCAATACGAACTGAACGATTAACTTTAATCATATTTTTAACATTTTAAGTTATTCAATCTTTTATATGTTAATGAGTAGTAATAACCTTTCGATTATTACTACTCAAATTGGGTGTTTAGTTCAGAGCTAAATCAAGCCAGAACGAAGTAGTAGGATTATCAATATTGATACCCTGCGAACCAAGAACTTCATAAGAAGCAATATCCTTCGTATCCGACAGTTGAGTACCACTTGCAAGTCCCCACGAAGCAGGCAGTTCAGCCATACCTTTATAGACACCTACTTTATACTCACGACCCTCTTCACAAACAAACTTAATATTACGCTCACCATTCGAACCCATAGTATGGTCAAGGAATACAGCACTATAAGAAGTAATAGGCAGACCTTGATACATATTACCGGCTTCACGGTCACGACGAGCACGAATACCGTGGTCAAACATATCAACAATCTTGACAGTAAGAATCTTACCATTAAACATCTTATAACGGTTAAAATACTTACCATAAGACATCATCTCACCATCACTCTTAATCTCGTTATCACCAAGAGTTACAAAGTAATTCTTAAGACGAGCATCATAGTAGATAGCATCATTAAACATTCGTGCGAAACCTTTACCGCAATAAAGAACAAGTTCCTCAACGGTAGAATCAATACGATTGTCAAAGATACGAGTGATGATACGGTCGAAACGATTAAGTGTCAGAACAGAATACGTTTCATAATTACCAACAGCCTTGAGAATATCAAGAACACCAGCACCACGAGGAATTGCCTCACCAGTCTTTTCATCCTTTAAGTGGATAATACCATTCGAATCGCGGTTGTACTCCGAGAACCACAAGTCCTCTTCGAGCATCTCGCGTCGCATGATTTCCCACATCTTCATTTCATAAGGCATCCACAGATTACGCTCACCACCAGATTCAGTATCAAAGGCAATATTAACAACCTTATTACCCATGTTACCAGCAATCTCTTTCGAGAAACGATAGTAACCATACTGGTTGGTTGCCTTGCTGAACGACTGGTTATTCGAGCGGTTTCCATCAGACTTGCTACCCGGAATAGTCGAAGCACCTAATGCCCAAATAGCACCACTAATAAAGTCTTTTGCAACAGCATCAGCCGAGATAGGAGCACCCGACATATTGGTAAAACGATAAACGTATCCACCAGTCGAAGTAGCAATACCCTCATTCTGAATACGCCATTGCATACCCGAAGGAGCAATAGCTGTGTGCTGATAAATAAACCAATTATCCTCCATTTCAACCTCAACAGTTCCATAAGGCTGAATAGCATTTTTATCAGATACCAGCTTTTTCAGACGAGAAGTAACACGCTGACGAGGAGCAATTTCCCAAGTATATTGAGTATCACCACCATTCAGCTTAACTTTTGTTGTAACAGCACCTTGACCCTCAGTAAGAGTAAGAAGAGGATACTTGTCACTATCCTTACCCCAAAGATAAGTAAGATTACGATTAAGTTTAACAGGGTCAATCAAATCAAAATTCAGAAGCATATTAGCATCTGTATATTGATTCGAGTCAAATTTTACAGTTCCAATTTCACGCATTGTAAATTAGATTTTTGGTTAAGTTATTATTATAAGGCAAGAACATTTGCTTTATTTAATAGGTAAAACAATTTTATCATCCTTTGCAATCTTATGAACCTTAGGATTACCATTGTTTTTACCAGTCTTACTTGCTAATGAACGAAGACGTTTAACTTCTTTTTTAGCAAGTTCAGCTTTAATCAGTTGGTCAACTCCACCATCAAGATTCATAATAAATCGCATAGCCAATTCAGCAGGATTAGAAAGACGATTAATCTCATCAATCTGTGCTTGACTATAAACCATTCCATTAATCTCTTGAACAGGACGAGAGAAATAATCAAATAACTCTTGACGAGAAATAAGTTTTTCACCATCAGTTGTCTTAATTCTCAAACCTTCTTTCGGAAGAGCATATTCTCCAATCTGACCTTTAACAACAATTAAATCATAAAGACTACCCGGTGCATTATGAATTTTGACAGTACCGTCATCTTCATACGAAACACCAAAGTATTTAATTTCCTTTTCAAGTTCAGCCTGCATTTCTTTGGCCTCACGTTCACGAATTGCTTTAATCTCACTCTCTTGAGTTTTACGCAACCAATTAAGACTTTCAGTCGCATCGTCTTTAAGAGTGTTATTTGCTTTTGCAAACTCAACAATTCGTTTGGCACGTTCCGGAGAAGTACCTTTTTGAATTTCAGCTTTATAGATTAAATCAGCAAGTAAGTTATCATCATCTTTGATTTCAACTTTACTATAATCTACATTTGCCGAATAACCTTCGATTGTACCGAACTTACTCTTATATTCAACAAGAGCTGCAATATCAGGATTATTAGCTAAAAACTCGTTAAAACCTTTTGCAAAACCCTCTCGTTCACCAAGAGCTTTTACAGCAGCTTCACGTTTAGCAAAACCCTCAATTGTAGGTTCAAATTTAACAGGTTCACCTTTCTCATCTTTAATAACAATGCCACTTGCTTTTGAAATAGCTTCGATATAATCACCGTCTAATTCATTAGTACCTTCATCAGACATTGCATCAATTTGTTCTTTTGTGAACTTAATTTTACCGTTATCATCTACGGCGTTTCCGTTATCATCAAGTGTGTAAAGAGTACCATCAATTTCTACTTGTTCCGGTTCAGTTTCTTCTTCACCATTACCAGTAGAACCACCCTTATCACCTTCTTCTTCAGCTTTCTTACGAGCAGCTTCCTCTTCAGCTTTACGTCGTTCTTCAGCTTCTTGAGCTTCTTTAGCTTCCTTAGCTTTACGTTCTTCTAATTCTTTACGAAGACGTTCTTGTTTTTGCTCCTGAGTTTCATCATCAGGTATAACAACTTTTTCAACAGCCATATTAGTATTTATTTATAGTTGAATATTATTACATGAACAAAGATATACCATATATAATATATTATCAATAATTATAGTAGCATTATCTTGCAGGTTCTCTTGCTCTCCGTCGATAATTCTCGGTCATCATTGCTTTAATTCTTTTTGTAACTTTATTCTATTAACATCAGAAGCAGTGTAACCAGATTGAGTAGCCATAGCTTCATCTTTATCTATATTACCATTTCCATTGGTATCGACTTTAAGTCGCATATTCCAAATCTCTTTTTCACCTTCTTGTTTAAGAACTTCAAGATTAATATCATGTTCTCTATCAAGAGCATTTTGTTGAGCTTCAAACTCTTGTTTAGCTGCTTCACGCTGACTAACAATTTGTTCAACTTCAGCTTGAGCTTGTTGTTGAACTTGTTGCATTTGAAGTTCATAATCTCGACGAGCTTGAATAGCTTTCTTAATATTCTTAGCAATAGAAGTAATATTATTATTTTCAATAGCTTCAATAGCAACTTCCAGTTGGTCATTCTGACCTGCACTAAATGCAAGTTCTTTCATCATGTTCAGTTTATTCTGAACATCGGCATTATTACGAATGTAAATTCCAATATTACCAGAGAAATCAGAAGAACCATCAATATCAACTATAACAACTTTATTAGTTGTCGGATCTACATAAGAACCTCGTTTACCATCAATCCAAGCAAACTTACTGTAATCAATATTTGCAACATAATCACGTTCACGGAAGAGATTAAAACATTCAAGACTCCAAACACTTCCGGTCATTGCTTGAGAATAATTCAATTCATTAACAGCCTTACCTGCATAATCTTTAGCATCACCAAAGCGAGCATTATTCATATTAGCTGCTTCCCAAACTTCTGCTTTTAAACCTTGTTTAAGATTATCAAGCATTTGGATATAATTCGTAATAGCACTTGTAGCTACTTCTCGAATAGATTGTAAAGCATTAGGTTGTGCATCAGAATCATCAAACGGTAAGAAACTATCTTTATTTGCAACAGCAAGACGTTCCTCAGTAGTCATATCGCTACTATCAGCGAGAATACTTTCAGGGAATAATAACCAAGACTTAAACTTAGCTACTGCACGTTCTTGTTGTAAAGTATAAATACGATAAAGAGCGAGATAAGGTAAAACACGGAAAGGAATAGGATTACGAAAATTATCTTTATGTAAACCTACAATACCATTATAAGGTAATTTACAATCACTATAATTGTTAAATCTTTCACGTTGAACTTCGATAGGTCGCGGCTTAATATAAATACCACTATGACAACCACCGATACGCCAACCTTCCCAAACTTGATTTATCCATTCCCATTCAATTTCAATATCACCAGCAGAAGCATCAAATTCATAATCCTCATCTACAACACTTTCTACAACATTTCCTAATAAATCTCGATGTTTAAGAATACCTTGCTTAATTTCAGTTTTCCAAACATAATGATAAATATCAATTTCTTTACCATATAATCGAGCTTCACTACGAAGTGCTTCCGCGTTAGTATGTAAGATAGCTTTACGTTCAGCGAAATCGGTTTTATTGAAGATTTGAACTATACCATCAGGAGCATCATATTTAGGAGATACAGTATAAATATCTTTAAGATAATTCATTTCTGCATCTGTAAGCTCATCACGGAATCTATCAATGATTTGTGGAATAGTCATTCGATAAACACGAACTCCTGCATCATCATCTTCGATATATCGTTGACCACTTTCAATACGATAATATTCGAGAGGAGATATTACTTGAAGATAAACATCACCTTTATAAACTTCTCGATAAGTATAAACCTCTTCACAAGCCCACCAATAGAAATAGCATTGTTGATACTTGTCTTTCGCTTCAACAATAGTATTAATAAGTTCAAGACGCTTTTGAGTTGTAATAGTTACATCATCAATCCAATCGTTAAGAACTTCCTCAATAATATCGTTAAGTTCACCTTGCTTGATTGTCTTTTGACCAGTATTAAATCCTGCTTCATTAAGACGATTAATAATCTCTTGATTACAATAAGCCATTACTTTATCAGCAAGAACTTTATTGCGAGCAAGAGTTACAGAAGGGTCATTATTAAATACTTGATAATTAGAGAACATATTAATAAATTCTCCCATATATCGTTCTTTAATAGGAGTAAGAAAATCTACATCACGTATCTCACCATACATTACAGCTTTCTCACCAACCTTATCAATATAATTCCGAAGAACATATTCATAAGTCTTAGGGTCTACTAAACCATTAGCAGCATCGAGAAATTTCTGTGTAACAGTTTTATCATTCTGACCAATAGCAAGATTAATCCAATAGTTACAATTAGGAATGTACCAAGCTTTCGTTTGTTTTGTAGCAGTACTTGCACGCTGGTCAGGCATAACAAGTGGAGTTGCTCTTAAATCACGTTCACTCATTTTAAGAATCTATTAACTTTACGATCAGTGTTATTAGTTTTACTTTTCGAGTTAGCTTCTCGTTCAAGTAAAAGGGAATCTTTACGAAATTCAAACATTGCAACGATAGCCGAACTTAATCGGTCTGCATTACGCCCAAATATAAATCTATCCAACTCTAATAAGAAACTTATATCATAAATTTGATTAAATCTATATATTGGTGTATCGTCGGACGTTTTTCCGACAATTTCGTATAAGAAATCCCGCACCATGCGCATACCTTCTAACTTAATATCGCCATCACCAATGACAATACCATAACCAGTAATACGAGGGCCATCAACACTACGATTGATATAACTACTTGGGTCTTTTAGTAACTTATCTCTATAACCCCATTTCTTGAAATTAGTAACAAGTTCACCAGTACCAGCCTCATAAAGAACTTTACAATTCCAACGTAAACAAGCATAAAGAACAAGTTTATCGACAGCTTCCATAGTATCAAGACGACCACAATAAGAAGCAACAAGTCGTTTACCCATGTAAGGAGTTTTACTGTTAGTACGCATCCACACTTGAAAACTTGCAAGTGAATTTTTTGTACTAACTTCTTCTTTATTTTTATCTACACGATACGGGTCATAAGAAATAAAATAAAGACTACCATCATTCGAAATAGGAGAATAAAACTCTCTTATACAACCATGAACATCAGTCTTTGAATTATGAGGTACATCAGTTATATATTCATGGAATCTATCGGAACCAAATATAGCTCGTTCAATACATTCCTGTTTAGTAACAAATCTAACACGTCCATCATCAAGTATATACCAACCATCTTCATAAAAATGATTAGACTTATCATATTTAATAGCGTTAATATGATTAGTAAGTTCCGGACTGTGAAAAATGTTCTCTTGTGTGTTCGTAAATGCCTCATTAGGACTGTTAGCACGTTGACCTACATAAATATTATATTCACCAGCATCTTTCTCTTTTTCTGCACCACGTTTCTTATCATAATCATCCTTCCAAGAAGCAAACAGTAAAGAATTACCATCTTCTATAAAAGGTTCATAATCCCATATCTGCGGAAAAAAGAAACCACAAACAGCATGTCTACTATTAGCATCCCAGATATTTTCCATAGGAAGCATATCATTCTTTCCGGGATTATAAAAACAATTACTGAAAGCTTCCCAGTTAGCACCTTTTGTACCACCCGTACCATATACACGAATAGTACCAATTCGCATTGCACCTGATTCACTATTAGACATCATAACGTCTAATGCCTTTTGAAGATTAGGACAGTTATGAGTAATAGTAAAATCTTCTAATAATACAAGATTATCACCATCTACTTCAAATCCATAATATCTACCTCGACCAATAGGTTTAATATCAAATCGAGTTTCCAATACATTCTTTTGTAATGAAATATAATTTTCTGCTTTTTTACGATTTATTTTAGTAGGAATTAAATGACAACCAGATAAAATAAAAATTCTATAATAAGTAACACCTCTTACAATCTTTTCTGAAACAGTGGTTTTCAATCCAAGACTTCTACAAATATAAACAATATCATAAACAATTGCAGGGTCTTTTTGAGCTATTTCAAAATTATGTTTTTTAGAATCATAAGAACCATCAGTGTCAATAATACCAGCTAAAAATTCTAATCTACTTTGTTTATCAGTATAAATGTACTCTTTTGGAATATATTTATTATGAAGAACTCCCATATTAAAAAGTTCTTGTCTAAACCAATTATCCGAAGCATCTTCACATTTTACTAATGTAATTCTTTTAGCATTAGAATTAGTATCTGCAATCGAATAATCAAGATTATTATTTTTTGAATATTCTTTTAAATAATCAATTACTTCACTATCTTCATTGGTAAATCTACATGTATCTTTATCTCCATCACCAATCCATAATCCAAAAACATAAGGTTCAATTTTAACATTCTTTTTATCAAAATCAATACATGTTTTTATAAGAGCATGATTATCTTTCCAGCGAGGATGTTCTTTAATCATATTTATATAATCTGGAGCAGTCATAGTAATCGGTTTACATATATTACCATAACTTTTCCTATAAATCATATAAATGTCATGCTTACTATTTACAACATGAGATTCACCATTTAAAGGAGTAACTTCGTATAAATCATCTTCACCATTTATAGTAGCTAATACTGTACGAGGATTTCCGTCAGGTCCCATAAGTTTATCACCTACTTTAATATCTTGAACAAATTTAATTTGTCCATCAGACATTATAAAACCAGTATTTTCCCCAAAACATTTACCTGCTTCTTCAAAATCAGTTTCAATAGCTTTCTTACCTACTGCGGCACTTTCATTTTTACCAATAGCAACACTTAAAAGTTTACTACGAAATCCGAAAGCCTTTTGACCTTCTTTTGATTTCTTATATCCAAGTTCAATACCTTTATCAAAGTTCTCACTTAAATAGCCTCTTCGCCAATAAGTTTTATCTTCATACCAATCAAGATTAACTTTAACCATATAAGATGTAGCACCTTTTTCAGTTAAGTAATCCATTTGGTCAGCAGCAAGTGTAACGGTTACATTCTTATTTGCGTTGATAGTATTAGCTGCTTGACTACCACGTTTATATGAAAAACCTTTACGACGAGCTTTTGCCTTACATAAGTTGCAACTATTGTTAGCAATCAGCTCATCAATCTTAAAGTTCCAATAATCTCCATCCCAAAATCGAGGAAAACCTTCAACAGTATTAACCTTAAATCTTCCCTCTTTATCTAACTGTTTACGTTCCTTTTCATTAGGAGCACGTTCAATACGACCATAATTGAGATAATTATAATGGTCGCCAGTTATACGAACTTTATGAAGTAAAGCCTTACGTTCAGCATCAGATTTGGCTGCTAAATAAGTAGGAATATCTTTAATGTATAATTTACAATATGCTTGAACACCTTTAACTCGTCTATCCATTTCACGTTGCCAAAACTTTACGGCATTAGGACTATCATCTGGTTCAAGACAATAACATCCATGTTTTTCATAAAAGTCTGCAACACGACTAAATATTTCAGTACCTACAAAGATAAAGTCTATCTTCATAAGTACACCACCACTTTCACCTATAAGAAAATCATTATCTCTGTCAATCCAAGGTTTACCAGTAAAACGACAAATACTTGAAGATAAAGGTTTGTAACTTTCTTTATCTTCAAGTATATAATCTATAAACGGACTTCGACCAGTTTCATAACCATAACGATTGTCTTTACGATAATGTTTCTGTTTCGTTAGGAGCATTAAATGCTCTATCATTTGTTCCGTCATAGCTATCTCTATATTCAGCTCCACCACGAATTGATGTTACACCTTTTTCAATCTTATCCCACTTATCATTAAGCTCAGTAAGACTTTCAACTCGTGCAGGAATTTCATTAGCAATTTTAATAATTTGTTTAAGAGTATCTTCACAAAGAGCTAAATCTTTCATTTCAAGTTCTTTCGACATTAAATCTTCTATACCATCAGTTAATGTACGAACTAACTTACTTGAAAGATTCAAAGATTTAATAGTAGAATTAATTAAATCTTCAACAGCTGTAATATTAAGATTTGATTTTACAAATTCAATAGCAGATAAAACAACTTTATCCGGTAGATAAGATTCATCCAAACCGGCATTAGACTTAGCATAAGCATACGCTTCTTTTTTAGTAAGTCCTGCTTTCGTTACATAACCTTTTCTATCGGATAAATATAGTATAAATCTAAATTCTTTTTCTGCAAAAGATTTATCTTTACTATCATCACGAGCATATATCTGTTGAAGTAAAGGATATTGAAGTATTTCTTCTACATCAAGAATTAGTTTATCATTTTCTATCTTAAATCCATGTACCATACATTATCTTATTTCAGCAATACCTTCTTGAATAAAAGGTGCATTACTATCTGCATCAGAAAACTTATTATGTTTGAACTCTTCTAACCTAATCCAATCAGCAGTACGAAGAAATTCAAATATCATATTTCCCATATTCTGAACAAACTTTTCATTTTCACTTAATTCTAATTCACCAATACTACTAAGCATTTGATGAACAAGTTCATGAAAATATGTATTCTGCATTTGTGTATTAGAAATCTCAATTCCATAATCTAATGATTGTAATTGAATTATACCATTAGCAATAGAAGATTTACCGAGATTTCCAGCGTTTTGTTTATTCTCTGTAATAACAGTTAGAATATCAACACCAGCTAATACACAACTCTTAGGAATATAATTTTTAATTTTACTCATCGACTTGATACAAATATTAATACAGCGTTCAAAGCAATAGAACAAGCTGCAATCCAACCATTTCTACGTTTCTTTTTTCGTTCAGCTAAATATCTTTCTTGATAATCAATTAACTTACTATTGAGTGAATCAAGACCACCAAAAGAAACAACCAAAAGACTATCACGAATAGCAATATGATAAGACTGGAAGGATATAACGCTATCTTGCACCCTTTGAATTTCACTGGCAGTAAGATAAAGTTTTTCATACTTTTCACCTTCAAGAAGTTTTATAGCTAACTTACGAGTTTCTTTCGGAGTAAAAACAATAACTGTATCGCCATCAATTTTGTATCTTTTTTGCGATATAGCGGAGAACGGAATCATCACTAATGATATTACTATCATTAAAATCACTTTCAGCTTTCTCATAAATAGTAATAGTTTTTTGTTCAATTCCTCTAAGACTATCAATAACAAATTGTTGTTCATTAATAATCTTATCATATTTCTTAATGAAACTATTAAGACTATCTCTTAAAGATTTAATAGTTTCATCATGTCTTTCAATACCTAAAAACTTACGATTAATATTTCGACCTAAATAAGTAGCTCCAATACCAATCACAAGAATCAAAACAATATAAAATATATATCGAACAGTATCTTTCATAGTTTACAAATCTAAATCCATTTCATTAATAAGAACATAAGATTGAGTTCCTTTACCAATTGCCTTATCAAATAAAGGAATAATAATATCATTCCATTGATTTACATCTTTAATAACTTGACAACCAGCAGAATAAAGACCAATCTCATCACTTACTTTCCAGCTTGACGCCCTATGTAAATTAATACCAAACATACCAAAGTCAGTATTATCGGTAATATCAATTTTGTCATCTCGATTATTGTCACGAATTACTTGACAAGGATTAGCTTGAACAAGAGCTTTATATTGTCCTTTATGTTTACCTATTTTCCAAAGAGCTTTGTGTACACCTTCTCGAAGAACTGCACAACCTTTATTATTAACAGGAGTTTCAAGATTTAAATTACTTGGGTCAGTAGTAGCTTCAAAAACCATACATTCCCATATATTAAAATCTCGTTCATAAAACATTACAATAACATCGTTATAATGTTTAGTACAACTACTTTTAGAACGAATACCCCAAATATTAAGATTAATAGGATAACTATCATTTTTCCTAAATATAGGATATTCTAAATCTTTCGCAATTTCAATAAGTCTATTTGGTAAATCATTTACACCAATAAGTTTATTAAATAATGCGTTATATTTTGATTCCTTAGTTGCTTTCATATTTGTAATACTTTTTGTAACTCGTGTGGGCCTCGCTCCGCTCGGCCTTTCGGGTGCTCCGCACCCTCACCCGGTGGGGGAGTGGGTTGGACGCCCACTGGCGACATCATTTGTATCATCACTTATAACACTTCTATCGTCCAAACTAAATTTTATAGTTGCCCACGATAATTACTATTAAAAATCCTAATAAGATTTACTGCAAGTTTACCACGAGTATCTATATAATAAATCTTAATAGTTTTCATAGCTTAGAAAAGTGTTTTAGCAGTTTTATGAATATGTTTACTTGAATAATCAGCAATCATCATTCCAACTTCATTTTTAAGATAAGGAATATCATACATTTCTACGACTTCTTCATCTTCTTCATTTTCGTCTTGAAATTGATTCTGAATAGTTCTAATATGACAAAGAATAATTCCTACATTTTTATAACCCCAGCTCTCAACAAGATTAGCATAAGTAGAAAGTTGCATTGCATAATGATTACCTATACTATCTGCAAGGTGGTCAAGTGGTGCACCGAAATATTCCTCTTTATAAATAAAATTATTGAGGTCAAGTGTACCATCAAGTTTCTTATCATAATAACCACTTTCAAATCTAATTGGAGCCTTATTAGTTTTCCAGTCTAAAATAATAAATTCTTTATTACGAATTAAAAGAATATCAATAAGACCGGAAACAAGATTTTGACTATCATAAACACCAATCTCAGCGTAAATATGATAACCTTTCGTAACAAGAGCAGCAATCAGACTAAATATATCAGGATACTTTTCTCGAATACCAGTCTTAACAAAATATTCAAGATTCAGCTTACCGTATTTATGACTACCAACAATATCATCTATCGTATAGATTCTATCATTGATAAAACCATTAGCGTTCAGCTTATATCCGTTACAAGTCTTAATAGCAGTTTCAAGGTAATTATGTTTCTTTGTTCCTTTATCACAAGCCTTAATAGTTTCTTGTTCCCATTCCCAAAGAATTTGTTTTTTAGTTTTACCTTTATATTTTTGATATTTTGGATGTCGAGGATTCTTACCTATACGTTCACACGCTGCGGCAATTTCTTCTTTCTTAAATTCTTGTGTATATTTACCAATAAGAGTAGTAACAGATATGTAACCATTACCTAAATCATCTGTGTACTTATGTTCCTCTTCATTAAAGTACAGTATTCTACCCTTTGGCAAAATCTTTTCTGAAACGCATTTTCTTCCCATCTTCTTCGGCAGTTCTACGTCTACGACGATTAGCAATATGATAAGCAATAATCTTTGCTTTACGTTCCTCTCGACTTAAACCTTCAAGTTCCTCAGCATGAGTTTTCTTAAAGAACTTAGCTGGACTGTATTCAAATCTACCAACACGAGGAACACTGACAACTTCATCTCCTCGCATCATAGCTTTGGCAACACTATCCTTTTGTGTTCTTTCTAATAACTCTAATACTTTCGCCTTTTGGTCAGGTCTTAACTTTTCCCAAGCCGCAACACTTCGTTTATAAGAAGCAGGTCGTCGAAGAACATAAGGTTTAAGATGTTTTTCAATACGTTCATCTACGAAAGGAACTAACTTATCATAAACAAAAGGATTAAGCATAGTTTAATTATTAACGGCAGGAGATTCAATCCAAACACCTACGATAGAATATTCATCTACAAGAACAAACTCACTAAACTTAACAGTTCCAACATCAACAATAGATTTACCTTCACGATGAACTTTCTGCTTAGCTGCAAGCGTTTGAGTATCGCCCGGCATTTGAATAAGAGTAGGAATACAACCGTTTTCCAGTTTTACTTTATCTCCAACGTTAAGACCTTTGACATTTTCGGCAACAGCCATAACTGTATAAGCCTTAGCTGGAATCTTATTAATCTCCTCGTTATTAAGAATATTAAGAGTAGATACTTCAAAATCTGAACGAAGAAGAACTTTGTTACCACGAGGACTAAATGCAATTTTTGTTTCCATAGTTTTATTTTGTTTAGGATTTACATTATTATAACTACGAGTACAAATATATAATATAATCTTATCCCATGCAAGCAAATCTAAATAAATTTCAAACTGAATTAATAAAATTATCACTATCAAAAGCAGAATTATCAATAAGTCTAATAGTAATTACAGCATTAGCGATTACAAGACCTCACAAGTGGGCGTCCAACCCGCTCTCCCACCGGGAGTACACAAGTTAAAACTAATAAAATCCTTATTAAAAGCTCTTCAAAGTTTACCACTTTTTGCATCACCAGTTTTCCAACCAAAAGAATTAATTTTGGCGACATTAGTATCTTGACCAGTTGCACTACTAAAATCACTAATTTTTGAACTAATTTTTTCGTTATTAAATTCGTTATTAATTACGTGATTATTTGATATAGTTTCTGAATTACGAGTTGGAATTTGTATATATATTATATATTCATTATTTGTAATAATATTACTTGTAATATTATTACTATATATAGGTATATGGTCAATTAATTCAAAAACTCATTCAAAAATTACGGAAAATAATGATGCAAAAATTGTAGATTTTAGTGAAGATAGAGGTCATTTTACAGGTAATTTTACAGGTCAAATTACAAGTAATATTGAAATTACATTAAAAATTAATTCAAAAATTAAGGAAAATGGTAATGAAAATAATAGAGATTTTAATAAATAAACTAATGAAATTTTAAGTAAAATTAAAAATAAAGAAAATGAAAATTCAAAAATTAGAGAATTTAATATAAGATTTAATAATGAAATTAAAAAGATTTTAAGTGATTTTATAGATAATGATACAAGTCTTTTTATAAATGATAAAAATAAAGATAAATTCTCTAAGGATTTTAATAACTTTTGTAAAGATAAAAATGAAGATTTTAATAATAAATTTCGTGATAAATCTATAAGTGCTTTTGTAAGTGAATATAAATTGTAAGAAAAAGTTATAAAGATTTTAATGAAAATGATAATATTAATAATGATAATAAAATGAAAGATTGAAATATTAATGTAAGTGTTTTTGTAGGTATCGGAAATAATATGAATGTTTATAATAAACTTGTGAATCTTAAAATGAATAAAAGATGTAAAAATAAAAATGATAATTTTAGATATTACAATAGTGATAAAAATATTAAGGGTTTTTAAGATTTATAGATTAAATGAAATGATAATATAAAGAATAAAGATTTTAATAATTATGAAAGTGTTTACAAAGGTATAGAAAATAATATAAGTATTTGTTATAAATTTCAAAATGATTTTAATGATTATTTTCAAGATAAAAATAATAAAAATATTAATGATTATAAAAGTATTTTTGTTAGTATTAAAAATAATATGAGTATTTATATTGTGGAAGTACCTAATGAAACTGCCCCGTCCATTCAAGGGTTTGCGAAGCCCCCCGCTTGAGATTGCAGGAAAGGAAAAAATAAATGTTTCCTGAATAGTCTAATTAAACATTATTCAACTATGGCAAAGCAAATCAAAGAAGCAACTGAAACAATTGTTAAAGTTGTTCGAATTAGTGGTAAAACTAAACCGCTGGCAATTAACGGTAAAGAGAATACCGATAATGTCGTATTCCTTCGTGCATTTGATGCCGAAAGCGGTGCGAAACTCGACACACCGTTAAGTATTACCGAAAGTAGGGCTAAAATGTTCGGTTTCTCATGCCTTTGTATTAGCGAGGAAACAGCCGAACGCGATAACGCCGGAAACATGGTCGAGGAACTCAACACGCTCACGAATCCGCCCAAGTATTACGAAATGACATTGCGAGTAATCCCGAAAGGGGAGCCGGGCGAATGGGGCTACAAGACCAAAAAGGCCGTAACGGTGGACGGCAAAGAATACAAGGCGGGAGAACTTGTTCCCTATCGTACTACTGGTACAATGATAGTAGAAGCTATCGGAAAAGAGTACAAAGATACGGATTTCAAAAGTGCCGCGATAAATCGTATCAACGGAGCCGCAAACGCTGCCGGTGATATGGCATATCGTGTCGAAACTTTCCGTCTGATGTTCGGACGTACTCCGAATATGGCTAACGAGGAAGACCGAAATACGTTGCTTTCTATTCCGGTAGCACACTAAACAGGTAACGTTAAGGATGACGAACGTCGTAATGATGTTCGTCATTCTTTTCGTAAATTATCAGTTTCATTACGACCAACACTTTAAGTTTCATTACGACCAATACTATTAACAACTATGAAATGGTTAGGATTTATAGCATTAGTTCTAATTGAATCATTAGCTATATTCGGTTTATCATTAGAAAAAATAGGATTTACTGTTCCACAAGCGATATTAATTTCGTGTTATGTTGTGTTATTAATTATCACAATTACGGGATTTATTATTACGCATTTTGTAAATCTACAAAAAGAAAGAGAAAATGAATTTCGAATTTTAATACGAGAATTAAGAGAAATTAAAGAAGTAGTAGGAACATCTGAAACACGAGTAATTAAATTAGAAAGTTTGATAGAAAATGATGTAAAAAATGATATAGAAAGAGTAAATGAAATTGTAAGACAAAATTTAATAAGAAAAGCGTGATTAGTTGCGGAGGTATTATCTCCACTTTTATCTTTATTATTTTCATTATCAGAATCTCTAATTTTAGGCAAATAATCTTCCTTATATTGTTATCATTAAAATCGTAATAGTAATTGTTATAATTATTGTAATAATATTTTCATTCTTTTTATTTTTATTTTTTACAATATTATAACTTTTACATTTATCTTTATTAATAATAACAATATTCTCATTATTCTTTTTATCATTTTGAGTATTAATATTTTCAATTTGATTTTCATTAATTATAAATATAATAATTGACATTGTAATTGTAATAGAATTTGTAATATTAATTGTAATTATTTATTCTTTACTTTTATATTACTTATTTTTATTATTAATTACAATAGTTTTAATATAATAACCATTATGACTTGTGCTATCATTGGATTTATTATTTCCTATTTATTTGTTAAATTAACAGTAGGAAATTCAGTAAACATAACTGGTGAACCAGAGTTTACATTAACAGAAAAACTACAAGCGTCATTTCTGATATTCTTATTCGCAGGATATTGGGTTGTATTACTTGTAAAATATCTCATTTCATTAATTTAATCAACTATGAACACAACAGAATCTCCTAAACGAAAAATATCTGCATTAGAACGTACAATCATTGCAGGTATGGGTAGTATTACAATGCCTGATATGATGGCATTACATAAGAAATTTCCTACATTAGCTATCGAAGATATTTATGATATACTTGGTTCGATAGAAACATCTGCATTAGGTACAACATCACGAGAATTTATTCTTCAATATGCAGAAGTAAGACTTATTAGTTTACGAAAATCTAAAACTATTGAAGAAGCAACAGTACAAACTCATGAAATATCAGAAAAAGTACAAGCTCTCATATCTCGTAATGAAGAATTAAATGACCGACTTGAAAGACAAACATCTTATATCGGTAAACTTCAACGAGAACTATCAACATTCAAATCAGTAAATAAAAATATTAAAATAGTATCTCTCGTACTATTATTCTTACTGATTGGTCAAGTTATAGCACATTTTACATTATAAATTTTAACAATAATTCAATTATGTCGAACAGTATGTTTTTTCTTCCTTGTATTTGTATCATCATTTGCTTTATTATTTCCGCTATTACTTATACCTATAATAAGGCCAAAGATAGAGCAGTTGATAAAGCTATTACTAATGATATTCAAGATGGTTTTGTATGTTTGGGGGATGTTTATATTGATAAGTATTCTATTGAGTCTATTTATTTAGATGATAATGGACATCTTGTTGATATTAAAACAGACCGCAATCAATATTCTTATCGTTTTACAAGTGAAAGTTCATATCATAAATATCTTGATTATCTTGAAGATACTTGTAAAATTGATACAATGATTCATAATCAATATTAAGCAAATATGAGTAATCTTAAAGAAGCTCTCGCACAGGATTTTATCTTCTTACATGGAGATAAAAAATATAGTAAAGAACATCAGTTTATAGCTTATGAACATTCTCGTAACGAAACTCATGTAATTGTTGGTTACGCATATCGTTGGTTTTCTGATGCCAAAACTACTGTTTCTCAATACGCTATTCCTATTTCTGATTGGGAAGATAAAGAGAAATTTATCACTTTCAATGATTATGTAAAAGAAAATCTCACAACAGGTGAGAAATATAATTTACATAATATTAATTACTGTCTTAGTATTAATGCTTTCTTTATTGAACATTTAGAAGATAGTATGAGTACTATTAATGAACGTAATCATCGTAAAAATCCACCGTATGAATGTTGTGATAAAGAGATTGATTATTCAGAGGATGATTTCATGGAAATATATGATTAACATAAAATAACTAATGTTATGACTGCTAAATTAATTGTATCTGTTAAAGAAGTAAACGGTATTGCACAAATCGTTTACTATTGTAAAGAACGTCGGCGTATTTATCGTAAATCGTTTGCTGATACTGTTCGAGAATTTCATGATGCTTACAGAAAAGCTAATAAGAAATAAGTTGCAACTGGAGAGGGCTACGCAGCTGGGCTACGCCCAGCCGCTCCGCTCCCCGGTGGGAGAGGAGGTTGCACGCCCACTTGTCACGTTACTCACAAAATTATTATTATAACTCTTACCACTAATAATATAAAAACTATGTTATGTGAAATTATATCTGAAACAAAAGGTACTATTATTAATTTACCTATACAAGGTGATATTAATATTAGTCGTGACGATTATATCGAAATTAATAATGTTCGATATGTAGTTCGTCGAAAAGAATATATTCTTAAAACTGAAACTGAACCTACTGAAAGACAAGTGTATATTACTCGAATTGTTATTTATGTCATGTAAAATATGCCAAATTTAGAAGATTGTGTTATTCAGTTCGAAGACCCTAATCCAACAATGACTCGTGTCGAAAATGCTCCTGCGGGTATTGGTGCTGATATAGTATTTCCAAGTGTGGAACCGGAACATTTACGAGGTAGATCATTATCTGCTATTAGGCCTATGACAGTTACTGAATATAATAGTATTCATGCAGATAATTATAAAACTGAAAAGAATACTGGAAATATCATTCTTATTATGATTGTTGCAACAATATGTTTAATTAAAGTTATTAAAGCTGTTAAAAAATCAAATTAACCAAATGTGACTGCTGAACAAGAAAAAGATTTTAAGAAAAGAGGCATATATAATGATATTATTCTGATGACAAATCTGACGATGATATATTGTTATATTATGTTCTTTGCTCTTGAAGAAGTTGTTAATATCTTTGGTAAACTTTATCGATATTCAACCAAGTATTATTATAATATCGTTCGAGAAGTTCTCGATAGAATTAATTGTGATAATATTAATTGTTTCAAAACAAGTCAGCAAGATGCTGGTCAAATGGTTTTGGATGTTGTTAAAGAAATCGAAGATAGACTTGCTTTTGATGATAAACAGTTATATATTCTATTTGTTATTAATCAAAAGGCTTACGATAATATTCATAGATTTGAACCCGAAGTTACAAGTATATTTAAGAAACAAATTGAATATATTTATCGTAAATTAATTGATTATTGTCCTGTAATATTGGATAAAGACAAAATGGCTATTGCAACTATTGTTATTAATCAAGTTATTAATAAAATTAAAGCTCGTGAGGAATCTAATGGTTCACTCACTATTATATATGATGATGCAAAATAAATTTTAAGATTTGTTTGGTCATACCATATATAATTATTATATTTGAATCATAAATAATAAACAAACAAACACAAGAACTATGCCTTACATTATCACTCGTGCTAACGAAAACAATAAAGTGGGTAAAATGGGAAAAGGTCGTAAAATCAGTCATGTTCAAACTATCGTAGTCGGTGGTGATGAACGTAACAAATGTCGGCCGGTATATCGTGTAACGCTTATTCACAAAAATAATAAGTAAGAAATTAATACAACAAGTTGTAAATACATTATCATAATAAAATATGTAATGAGTAGAAATCCTCGATAGGCAATCCAGTATTAAACTACTATTTTTACAACTTGTTTTCTTGAACTATGGTGTAATGGTAACACATGAGATTTTGGTTCTCAGATTTCAGGTTCGAATCCTGATAGTTCAACTATTATAGATAATCATGGCAGAGATATAAATGCACCCAATGGATTGGTTGGTGATGCAGTAAGTCGAGGCTTAACTGTATTTTAGGCTGGTGTAAGTCCAGCTGATTATCTATAATTACGCCGTGTTAGCTTTAATGGTAGAGCAGCTGACTTGTAATCAGCAGGTTGTAGGTTCGAATCCTACACACGGCTCACATTGGGATTGTTGTGTTCCAAATGTTGATGTTTTGAAATGGACATCTCGGAGTACTTCTGTTGTGATAATAGTGGTACTCTTTTTCATGTAAATTCTAATCTAATATATAATATTATGACTTTAATCACTCTACCTTCTGGAACTGTTTTAGCTAATGATTACACTCTTCCGATTATTGTTGTTAGTAAAGTTCTTATGGCTAATGACAACAATCCTCATGCTAAATTGTATCCGTATTATTTTACAATTATGTATGCTAATGGAGTTTCGATTCCTATTATAGCTAAAACATTAGCAGAAGCAGAACTTGATAGACAAATAGTTGTTAAAGCTATTACTCCTACAAAAGATTCAAATGTGAATTAAATAGTAAGTTGGCGAGATGGTGAAACAGGTAAACACGAAGGACTTAAAATCCTTTGGTCAGCAAATGACCTTGCGAGTTCGATTCTCGCTCTCGCTACAAGTGTACCAAAACGAGTACAAAGCCTTACAGACAAAGCTGTCAAAAATCTGTAAGTTGAAAATGTGACAGTACTTGTGGATACTCATAAGGCTAACGCTGGTACCAAGCGGAATGATATTATGTAAGTTTCAACACGTTCATTTAGTAATGATGTTGTTAATGCTGACGAGCAACGAACAAGAAACGAGAGTACTCCTCGTTCTTGTCTTTTTAATGATGACGAAACCCGCGCGACAAGTGGGCGTGCAACCTCCTCTCCCACCGGGGAGCGGAGCGCTGGGCGAAGCCCAG